>ENA-ORDA01003060-ORDA01003060.1-marine-metagenome-genome-assembly--contig:-NODE-3060-length-12023-cov-2.074502_pt1 | contig 12023 bp, 11 predicted proteins | sample MGYA00237778_ERZ508506 | MGnify/ENA primary metagenome ERZ508506 (study PRJEB26177, sample SAMN06267891) | marine metagenome | isolation source: Monterey Bay, California, USA | place: Pacific...
AATCATCAAACGGATCCGTCCAGCTTGGCAGAACCGCCGTTGCATCAACTAAATCATAGCCATTGGGAATAGCCGCTGCGTCGAGTGAAATCATAGCCAGCATGGGACGGGCAGTCCCTTTTCCTTCAAGAACTCAGGATTATAAACTTTGGCTTGGTAGCGTTGCCCATAGTCGCACAGGATCGTCACAATCGTATGACCCGGCCCCATATCCTTAGCCATACGAATAGCGCCTGCCACGTTAATACCTGATGAAAGGCCCATGCAAAGGCCTTCGTCTTGCAAGAGGTCAAACACAATTGGCAAACCTTCAGCATCAGAAATGTTATAAGCATGATCCACCGTCAAGCCTTCCAAGTTCTTCGTGATCCGAACTTGACCAATACCTTCAGCGATAGAGCCGCCTTCAGCCTTCAACTCACCATTAACAAAATAATTGAACAGGGATGCACCATCAGGGTCGGCAATTCCGATCTTGATGTCTTTGTTCCGTGAACGAAGACCCTCAGACATACCGGACAGCGTACCACCTGACCCACAAGCACAGATAAAACCATCTACATTACCGTCGGTCTGCGCCCAAATCTCAGGAGCTGTCGTATCAATATGGGCCTGCTTGTTGGCCACATTGTCAAATTGATTTGCCCAAAAGGCGCCGTATGGGTCTGTCTTGTTCAGCTCAATTGCCAATCGCTCAGAATAACGCACAAAGTTGTTGGGATCGCGATAAGGCCTGGCTGGCACTTGGACTAGCTCCGCCCCTGCTAGCATCAACATATCTTTTTTCTCTTGACTTTGTGTCTCTGGAATCACGATCACAGTCTTAAATCCCATCGCAGCCCCGACAAGCGCCAGACCAATACCCGTGTTACCTGCAGTCCCTTCAACAATCGTGCCACCCGGATTAAGCCTTCGATCCGCAATAGCATGTTTTATAATACTCAACGCTGCTCTGTCCTTAACCGATTGGCCTGGATTCATAAACTCTGCTTTGCCAAGAATTTCGCATCCAGTTATCTCAGAAGCCTTATTTAGCCGGACCATCGGCGTGTTGCCAACTGCATCGGGTAAGTCTTTGTAAATTGTCATCGGAAGATCCTTAGAACCAAGTTGCTTACTAGTAAACTCCACTCTTTGGGGTTTCAAGCAGGGCTTGATGCCACACGCAAACGTGTACGATTTGCCATCAACCAGTAGAGTGACACAATCAACGGCCCATTGTCTGCTTCACCGCTATTAAGCAGACCAACAGCATCTACAAAACTCACAAAATGAGTGCGAATATCTTCATTTTCCGTTTCCAATCCATGCATCCCAATTTGCGCCGAAGACAAATCAACCAACCCAACAAAATTATATAAATATTCAGATACACAACCAGGTGATGGATAATAATTTCCCACAAATTCAAGGGCCAATAATGTCAGCCCCGCCTCTTCAACCATTTCCCGCTCGGCCACTTCTTCAACAGATTCATCTCCATCACACCGACCTGCTACAGGTTCTAAAACCCATGGCTTGGGATCCCCTCGCACAAATGCACCGGGTCGAAACTGCTCTATTAACACCACTTGATCCAATACTGGATCGCAAGGAAGTACTGTAACCGCGTCGGCTGCACGCAAAACAGACCGTACCATCACGGCCGAGTTAGACCCATCAAATCGTTTATGGCGCAACGTTACATCCGTCATGTCAAAATATTTAGCATAGGGCAAATGTTGATCCAGCACCTCCACATCTGAAACAGTGTAACCTTTGCGCAACCCAACTGGCACAGCCGTATCAGCCGCGCGTATGTACGAGCGCGCACGCATCACCAATCCCAAACGATTAATTGGAGTATTTACCCTCGTGGGATGATCCACCATCATTGCAACATCTGCGGCGACCAATGCTTCAATCCGTCGATCTTTTTCAAAGAACTTTGCCGCCTTATCATCAGACAAAAACACTTGAACAGTTGATTTTCCAAATAGAACATCAATCCAGCGCCCTGAAAACAAATCAAAATACGCGTCTATAGATGCGCGATCACCAAGTTTGGCAACAACGCCTTCAACACGATTGGTGCCCGCAACAAGGCACCCTACAGCATCATGAGAAAATCCCTCCAATACCATTGATTGCCAATCTGCATTACAAGCCAAAGCCAATGCCACGCGCGGTTCAGTTACAAAAATCTGCATTGGATTAAAGGTTAACTTTCGTCATTAAAGCGCTCTGGATATCTGATAAAAATTACTGCCAAACAATTTAATTGCAATCTTAAAGATAGTATCAAGGCGGCATTCACACAGCTATTTTAAATTGTCACCAACAGCTTTAATTCCAAATTATTTCGCCATCCTCTTAAAGTTTATATGACACATGGTTAAACATTGACACAGGAGGCAACTAGATAAACAAAACGATAACTTCAAATACCTGAGGCGGCTCATCGATTATTAGGTCACGAAAACCGGATGCAACGACTATATAGTTTAGATGGCAAGAAACTTATAAACTTATCAGCGCAAAAATAATAAGAACGCGAGATCTAGTTTCAGCCAGTGCTATAAAATTTACTCTAATGATACAGCATAGTCCCATGACCAACTAGAGTTACTTGGGGCGCTGAATTGTCATTTGTGTTACGTCGGTAGTGCCATAGTGAAAGCCCGACGCACAACTTGTAAGATAAAAATCCCACATATTTTTGAAACGTTGGTCAAAGCTATCATTGGTGATCTCAGGCCAAGCCTCGTTAAAAGCATCGAACCAACGTCGCAGTGTGATCGAATAACTTTCGCCAAATTCAACTGATTTTAGGTATGTCATACCCGCCTGTTCAACCTGTTCGCGAAGCGCATTTGGGCTTGGCAACATTCCCCCGGGAAATATGTGTTTTTGGATAAAATCAACTGCTTTTCGGTACTTAGGAAATAGCTCATTACTGATAGTTATGATTTGTAAGCTAGCATTTGCTCCAGGCTTAAGACGATCGTAAACCGCATTAAAATATGTGGGCCAGTATTTTTCTCCAACAGCTTCAAACATCTCGATGCTAGCAACCCCATCATACATACCTTTTTCGTCCCGGTAATCACGCATTATAACCTCAACCTTTTCAGCCAAACCTGCATTGAACATTCGCTCTTTGGTAAAGTCGTGCTGTTCTTGGCTAATGGTTAAACAGGTCATCTGCGCCCCACGTGTACCTGCCGCGTATTCCGCGAAGCCTCCCCAACCGCAGCCGATTTCTAACAGGTGATCACCATCTGACATGCCCATTTCATCACATAATAACTCATATTTTTGTATCTGCGCCTCAGCCATATCTTCTTGTTTTGTCTTAAACAATGCCGAAGAGTAGGTCATCGTTTCGTCAAGCCATTTGGAATAAAAATCATTGCCCAGATCATAATGATAGGAGATGTTTCTTCGTGCTTGACCTTTGGAATTTCCACGCAGCCAGTGAAAAAAGCGTTCGTAGTATTGCAGAATAAATCCACCGGGAAAACCATGCCCCATTTCTTCGTTGTTGGCAAACACCAGGTCCATAAAGGCTTGTAAATCAGGAGAAGTCCACCAACCGTCGAGATAGGCATCTGAAAACCCCATATCTCCATCTCGCGCAAGACGTGAAAACACGTCATAATTTAAAACGTCAACCCGCGCTTTAGGTCCTTCATTTTCAGCTTTAACCCGGAAAATACGGCCATCAGGCAGTGTAATATCCAATGCACCTTTTTTTATTTTTTTTAACTGATGGAATGCCAGAGCAAAGTAGCGTGGCAGATCTCTTTGTCCCTCAGTGGATGTATAAACGGCCATATATCACTCCCCCTGATGTAATGTGTAGATTATTCAATGCTGTTTGCACTACCAACCCTTTCGCTTGAACAATGTTAATCAGATGACTTTAAATCTGAATACGCAGCAAGCGCCCTGTCGCGGCCCTCTTTCAACCCAACAATACGATTTGGCCTTGGGTCAGTCGGTAACAAATTCCAATGTTTCGGCGCAGCTTTGAAAAAATCATCCGTACGAGAATGCCCATCTTGGTCTTTCCAACCGTTTAAATAAATACCACGATAGTGACCCTCTCCATCAAACTTCTCACCCTGCGTTTCTGGATTAAAAACCCTAAAATATGGTGCAGCATCGGGACCACAACCCGCAATCCACTGCCATCCCATAGCGTTTGAGGCAGGATCCCAATCAATCAGCGTATTTTCAAACCATTTTAATCCAATTTTCCAGTCTGTCAAAAGATGCTTAGTCAAATGCGAACCAACTATCATACGTAAACGATTGTGCATCGTGCCGGTCACATACAACTCTCGCATAGCCGCATCGACCATAGGCTCGCCTGTCATGCCGCGGCGCCATGCTTCAGCGTCGTTGCTGTCACCACGCCACTTAAAACTATTCCACTCCTCACGCCAGTTTTGCTCGAGGATATGTGGCGTATGATAAAGCAGATGATAGGCAAACTCGCGCCAGACAAGCTCCTTACAGAAGTGCTCGGCACCCGCGGCTCCTTCGGCCATAGCGCGTTGGCCCGTGTGCCAAATTCGCCGTGGTGCAATTTCACCGTAGGTGAGGTTTTCTGAAAGTCGCGATGTGGCTTCGATGCTGGGGAAGTCCCGGTTTACCCTGTAGCGTTCCACCGCACTATTTATAAATCCAAGCAACCGTGCCTCAGCATCTGCCTCGCCGACGCAAACGTACTGACCTACGATATCGGTCCCACCACGCATGGCGGCACCCATTTGCCAATCGGCTAAATCATCGCTGGCGGGCCAGCTTTCAGGTGCCATTATAGAATCTGGAGCCTCAATACACTCTGCAACCGGAGTGTCTTTCACCGCCCTCCACATTGGTGAATAAACTTTAAAAAATCCGCCTGCCTTGGTTTTTATTGTCCATGGTTCAAACATCAGATGGCCAGCGAAACTATTTGCAGACACGCCAATGTTTTTAAGGTTGGACTTTACATCCGTATCCCGCGCAATGGCGGCAGGATCATAAGCACGGGACCAAACAACTTCGTTCGCACCAGTTTCCCTTACAAGCGCCTTGATCACGTCCATGGCTTTACCACGGCGCAGGGTCAACTTTGACCCAATCGCGTTAAGGCTCTCGGCAAACACCTCAATCCCTAAGCCAAACCGCCACTTTGGTGCAGCACCAAGGTCTTCAATAAGTTCATCGTGAATAAACACGGGGATAATAGGACAGTTTTGCATCAGCGCATGGGCTAAAGCAGGATTATCAGCCAGTCGTAAATCGCGACGGACCCATAGAATAATTGGTGTTTTGTTCATTGACGGCTAAATTTTTTAGGTTCTGTTTTTCTTATAAAATGCAATCTAGCGCATTGATCAATTTTTTCACTTCTTCTTGAGTGGTATAATGCACAAAACTGACACGCAGTGCACCAAAACTTGAATCAATGCCCATCGCGTCCATGCAGCGCACACCGTAAAAATCCCCTCCACCTGCCATAACACCTAGTGGTGCCAACTCAGCCGCTAGTTTTGCTCCAGGTTTTTGTCCAACCATCGCAACCGTCGCAGCCTTTTGTGCAGCATCGGACGGACCAATCAGACGGACCGAATTTTTGTCCCGCACATAATCCAACAACGGCTGCAACAACTTAGTTTCATGCGCGCGCATCAAATCGTGTGCGTGAGCCCCTCGCGCTGTAGGTGTTCCACTGAAACCATGATGCGCGCATAAATCATCAATATAATCTGCCATCCCTGCCGAAGCCGCTACTTGCGCATGGTCAGGCCCGGCGGGCGTAAACCTTTTATAAAGTGAGTTTTTATTGAAATAATGTCCCTGATTGGGCAACGTAAACCCAAGCCCTTCGCGTATAACCATAATTCCCTGATGGGGCCCGAAGGTTTTGTAACTCGAAAATAAATATACATCCGGGCCCAGGTCAGCCACATTTGGCAACCCGTGGGGTGCATAGCTGACACCATCGACACAGGTATATATACCCGCGGCTTTAGCCATTGCGCAAATTTGGGCTACGGGGTTTACCTCGCCCACCACATTGGAACAATGAGGAAAGCAAAGGAGCTTTACTTCATCGTCGATCAACTCAGACAAAGTATCCACATCTAAATGCCCTGTCTCAGGATCCACACGCCACTCACGAACCTCAATGCCGCGATCAGCTAGCCGCCGCCATGGACCTGAATTTGCTTCATGGTCCTGGTTTGTAACAATTATAGCATCGCCCGCATTCATCCACTGCCCAAAGGCCTGTGACAAAACATAAGTGTTTTGCGTAGTCGATGGCCCAAACGATAACTCATCCGGAGTAACATCCAAAATTGCCGCCAAACGAACGCGAGACTCATCCATTTCAGCAGCACCGAGTTGAGACGCTTCAAATGGATGCTCTGGTTGAACCTTACGTTCTAGATAAAAACGTGTAAGGCGGTCCATAACTTGGCGACACGTATACGACCCTCCAGCATTCTCAAAGAACGCCTGATCCTTCAAACCCAATTGCTCAAACGCAGGAAATTGTGCACGAACAAAATCTATATCCAAGGGCATATTCAATCTCCTAGCTCAATCCCGCGAACGTGTCCAAACTCAAACAATTCGTCAATCACAAACCTACCATACCAAAATGTCAGACAATTAAGTTTCATATTTAAATTATTATTTTTGAGCACGATCGGAAAAAAATTCCTCCGTTTCTTAAACAAATACAATCCACTTTACTCATATTTTTAAAAACATCCTTCGATCAAGGTGCCTATGATGAATACAGATAAATCAGTAGCAGCAATAAAAAATGGCGAGCATTATTTGATGCTAGCTATTCAGATTTTGACTTAAAAATATTCTGCCTTAAGCATTCACATCCACCACTACTCGGCCCTGTACCTGGCCGTTTAAAATGTCCTTCCCAAATTTTGGCAAATCAGACAAAACTGCCGGTAAAATCATATCTTCCAGCTTAGCCATTGGCAGATCAGAAGCTATTCGTTCCCACGCGCGCAGGCGGCTTTCGTATGGTTGCATCACGCTATCAATACCCAGTAGATTCACGCCACGCAAAAGGAAAGGAATGACAGTTGCAGGGAGCTTAGCACCTCCGGCCAGGCCAACCGCAGAAACTGACGCACCGTATTTCATCTGACCCAACACCCGCGCCAGCATCTCCCCACCCACCGCATCAATACACCCAGCCCAAGTCTCAGCCTCTAGCGGACGTTTCACTGTCTCGTTAATCTCCTCACGGGCCACAATTTGCGTCGCACCCAGGGATTTTAAATAATCAGCACTCTCTGGGCGACCTGTAACACCTGCAACTTCATGGCCTTTCGCGGCCAGTAAGGCCACAGCCACTGAACCCACCCCACCAGCAGCACCTGTCACTAAAACGGGACCGTCTCCAACACTCAAACCGTGATCTTCAAGCGCAATGACGGACAGCATGGATGTAAAGCCAGCCGTCCCAATAGCCATTGCAGCGCGTGTATCCAAATCCTTTGGCAATGGTACCAGCCAATCAGCATTTACCCGTGCCTTTTGCGAAAATCCGCCAAAGTGTGCCTCACCGACACGCCAGCCTGTCAGAACAACTTTATCGCCAGCTTTGTAACGACTATCGGAAGATGTCTCGACAGTGCCCGCAAAGTCAATTCCAGGAATATGCGGATATTTCCGAACCAAACCGCCGCCAGGCCCAATGCAAAGGCCATCTTTGTAATTCACAGTGGAGTATTCCACCGCAACAGTAACATTGCCATCCATCAGCTGGTCTTCACTGATCTGCTCAACCGCAGCACTGGTCTTGCCATCATCGTCTTTTTTTACCATTAATGCATTAAACATGATCTCTCTCCTCTAAATCCAAAATTTTTCCATCACGGTAGCATCACGCGTCCCGTCTGGCGTTTCCACTTGTACTTGAGTTCCCGCATCCCAGTGCGTCATACGCACCATACCAATCGACACATTCGTGTTAAAATCAGGTGACCAGGCGGACGAGCTGATCCGCCCTACCCGTTTACCTTGCGCCATCACAGGCCACCAGCGATCGCAATTTGGCACAGCAGGCCCATCGATGGAAACGGCACTGATCATTTGGATCGGCCCCTCCTTCGCCACACGCAACAAAGCATCACGCCCAATACACCCAATAGCCGCTTGCGTGTCACAGAACCGACCCAGCCCGCATTCATGGGGTGTATTGTCATCAGTCATGTCATTACCATAAGATAACAAGCCACCCTCAATGCGTTCGATAAGGTTGGGACAGCCTGCATGGACGTCCAGATCCCTGCCCGCCTCCATCAACGAATTCCAAAGTGGCATCCCAACATCACTGCCCTCCACGTAAATCTCATACCCGCCCTGTTTGGAATAACCCGAACGGGCAATTAACATGTCACGCCCGTTAAAATCAAACCAACCAAAGCGAAAAAAACCAATGTTTTTGACATTACTTCCAAATACACGCACCATCAGCTCATCAGCCTTTGGCCCCTGAATAGCCAGCGGCGAGATATCAGGCTCGTCTACCAACACATCCAACCGCCAACCGTTGGCAATACCCTTGACCCAATACAACAGATCACTGTCCGCGATAGAAATCCACCAACGATCCTCAGCTACTTTTACAGCAACTGGATCGTTCAACATGCCACCTGTTTCATCCACGATTGGAACATAGAAGCACTGCCCAATGGACATACCGCGCAAGTCACGCGGCGTCAGCATCTGCATAAGACGCCCTGCATCTGGTCCACGCAACTCAACCTGACGCTCCACTGCGACATCCCAAATCTGTACCGCAGACTTCAGATGGTAGTAATCTTCTTCCACTGACCTAAACACAGTTGGCAACAACATGTGGTTGTACACAGTATACGCCTTTACGCCGGCTGCCTCAACGCCGTCCGAAAAGGGTGAACGCCGCAATCGGCGCGAAGGGGACAACAATGCCATCCTTGCTACTCCATAAATAATCGTTCCGCATCAGGTATGTACATCCCTGCAACCATCAACATTGTATAAATTTGCTTTCTGTAATGTATCTGAAAATCAGACAAACAGGCGTTTGCAAGCTTCCCCAGTATGGCTAATCTTGTCTCATTTCCCCCAACCAAAGAGTGACTCCTCTCAATAAAACTTTGATCTCTCAGCTTCTAAGTCCAGCGATTAATCAACTAACCCATAATCTTGCTCGCCACCAAATAACTTATAACAGCGTGCCAAGGCATGGTGTTAGATAACCAATCTATCATGCGTCATACGGTGCCAAAATTTGTATCCATCACAGTGTAAGGGATCTATAATTGTGTCCCTCTAGGGTTACGGACCTGACCACTCGATCGGACAAATCTCGGCAGACTTGCCGCCAAAATCCCAGTTCCGACCGTGATCACGCACACGCGACCTCGTACCAATAGCCGCAATTACGTCAGGACCCATCCAATACCTAGAATTTTTAATCACGACTGCTTCATCCGGGTTTGCGCCACCAATAGTCTCGATCTCGCCATTGATCTTTTTACCAATGTTTATGCGGCGCTTGCGCCCGTCTGTTTCAATATCAACCTTAGTTCGTTCTGCGTGAATGATGGTGGACACGAGCATAGTAAATAATCCTGTTGTCCCTCCAGCCGCACCACTGAAAATCTTTAACAAACCATCATAGGCCTTTTGCGTGGCTTCTTCAGACACATACGCCGCGACTTTCCAATCACCCTCCGCCATCTTACCTGGGATGTCTGCTAACAAGCCGACATTTAGTCCACCGATATTTTCTCCCTCAAAATGACCTTCATCAATACGAATTGCCATCCAAGCATGACAGTACCCCTCCGTCGGCTGATGCTTACCCAATGATACAACACATGGGCAAAACAATTCACACGAGCAGTTCAAAAATAATTCGCCCTTCAGCTTCCAATTCGTAGGCTCAGCCCGTCTACGTGTTGGGACCATGCGCTGATCGAGCTTGTTCATAACTTCAATACGATCTGCCGCCGCTTTTGTTTTCTTCTCAGCCATTTGGGCCTCCATATTTTTATCTTTTCTGTCTATCAAAGTGTTTTCTGTACTTTGATCACATCATTTAAGGTGCACAGCTGGAACAATAACCGAGCTGCCAAGGCAATTGCGAGCCAGACGATTACCCTCACAATTATGCTTAGAAAGCATTACCAAACACCAACAGCCCGACCAGCCACCGCCAACCCTGCTGCTATCAACACTACTCCCACAGGACGCATTATGTAATGTGCCACCTGAGGAAGCTTCTCAAAAACCATTAAAACAGTCGCTAAGCCCATCCATAACAGGTTCATCGAACCGCCAACAAATCCCAGCGCCATGTAACCCCAGCAACACACCACACAATATATCCCGAGGCCAAGGCCCATTCGCGACCCACCCCAAGTCCCCGCACGCCAGTTACCTAAAAAATATTGCATTGGCGCATGACATACTCCATGGCAAACCTGTTTAATCCACGTGAACTGAAACCAACCTACCAAAACCAAAAGCGCAGCTGTGACCGACAGCTGGGTAGACTGCCCGAACATGTCAAGCCATCCTATTCGCATCAGCCCTTCCTGCATCAATGCGATCAACACGCCAAATGATATCCACACAATAAAATAACCTGCGACAAGGCCAATTAGTCCACCCCAGGTGCCGTTAGCAGAGCGCATCAACGCCTCATAAGTAATCATCGTATTTACAAATGTTGGACCCATCATAGCAATCATCATAATTGCCCACATCGGAACGAGCATCGCCAGATTACTCATCGACGGCATCCCCGCCATATCCATCATACCAACCTGCGCTCCATACCAATTCAACCCCATCTGCGCCGCCATGGCATACATCATCCACCAAGACACAATGATAGCTGCAAAAAATGTCAACCATAGGACCGTACGTGCCGAGTGATGAATTAGAATAGACATGCGCAGAACCTTTACGAACGATAATCTTCTGCTACAACTAATCCATATTTAATTGTCTGACAATTAAATTTTACGCTGAGTGGGAAACAGAAATGAAGTATGAACTAGACCAAGATAAGGAGCTCTCGACTCAGATCTCTTCAGCCATTCGCGACAACATCATCAATGGCCAATTAATCGTAAACCAACGCCTGCCATCTGAGTCAGAGTTGTGCGATCAATTTGACGTGTCTCGCTCTACAGTACGCGAAGCCCTCAAACGCCTTGCCGCCCAAAACCTGATCCGCACACAACGTGGTGCAACAGGCGGTGCATTTGTAAACAAACTCTCGTTCAAAGACGCCTACCGTCAGCAAATCACCACCTCCACGCTTCTGCTCTCCATGAACGCTGTCAGTTTTGAAACCGCATGCGAAGCACGCTTTGCTCTAGAGCGCGCTTGTATTCCATTAGCTGTTAAACGCCGCACACCAGATCACCTTGCATCGATGCGTGCCGAAATCCACCGCCAAGCCCAACCAGGGCTTACCGATGAGTCCTTCTGCGCCTCCGACGTTGCCTTTCACCGCACCCTTGTAGACAGTGCACAAAACCCAATAATGTCCTACCAACTAGCCGGTGCAGTGGAAGCCATCGAGCCTTTGATGAATATGATCACATTCACAGCCCGTAAACGCGAAAAAATTGTGGCCTACCATACAAAAATAGCTGACACTATCCAAGCAAAAGACGTACTCGCCACTGAAACCGCACTCGCAGCACTGGCAGCCCACACCCTAGACCTTGCTAACGAAGTAGCTGATCAGCGCAAATCACGTAAATCCTAAATCTTTTTTTTAACTCAACTCCCTGAGCTAAACGAAACCTCTCGTCGAAATTCGTCGACTAAATGTGCGCCAAGTAAGCCATCCTCACCAAGCGTTAGCGCACAAAAACCCACGTAAAATGGTTTTCCAACTGTATCCCACTGCTACTATAAGATTACTAAAAAATCGTAATTGAATCCCTGCACTCCATACCTTATACCGCCAAAGATGCACCCGTAGCTCAGCTGGATAGAGC
>ENA-ORDA01003065-ORDA01003065.1-marine-metagenome-genome-assembly--contig:-NODE-3065-length-12008-cov-2.745118_pt1 | contig 12008 bp, 19 predicted proteins | sample MGYA00237778_ERZ508506 | MGnify/ENA primary metagenome ERZ508506 (study PRJEB26177, sample SAMN06267891) | marine metagenome | isolation source: Monterey Bay, California, USA | place: Pacific...
AATTTCTGATATATAATATTTTTCTTGAATAGAAGATCCTAAATGTTTTCTATAAAAATAATAATTTATAAAATAATTACCTTCATCAAATTGTTGTCTTTGTAAATCTTGTTTTGGGTTTACATCTACATGCCCATCTTTAATTGTATATGTTAAAAGTTCTTCTGTATTATTAGGATATATTTTATTTTGATTTTCATCATAAACATAATATTCAATATAATCAGAAGAGGAAGAAAACTCAGTATCTACCTCAGATGATGAGATTATATTAACATCTTCTTGAGAATAAGTTTGAATAGCAAACGTCTCGGGAGTTGTTGGTAATATTAAAATGTTATCCTTCATTTTCTGGTGTTAATGATCCGGGAATATTAAGTGATTGGCCTGAAACTGTTTCAGCTAATTCAACTTGAGTATTTAGTAACTCTTCTCTTAATGAAGTAATTTCTTGTTGTAGTGCTTCTACAATTTCATTATTTTCTTCAAAGTTAATATATTCACCACTTGTTTCAACTAGATATTGATGTGAATTTTTATTCCCTAAAGCAGGAATTTCATAAAACATCTCATCATATAATTGGAAAAATTCTTCAACAGTTGGAGTTTCTTCAATAGCATCAGTAATAGAAGTAATACCCAATTCGGAAAACTGAGTGTTTATAGTTTTTGGGTATTGAGATTTATCAAATACCTTTTTTTTTGTGTCTATTTTTTGTGCCATTATTCATTTACAACTTTAAAAGTATAATTTTCATCTTTTACTATAGTACTCCCACTTATTGTTGTTTGAAATAATATTTTATAATATCTTTCTGGTTCTAAACCATTCATGTAAATATCAAAATAATTTCCATTACCATCACAACTAATCTTAGTGTATGATGAATCAAAGTCTACTACAAATTCATCAGTATCTAAATCTTTAATCGCATAGTATGAGGCAGTAGGCAGATAATGATTAGTAGTATATAAAGAAGCAGTTTGGAATGTACGAACAGGGAATTCAGGACGCACGTTTAATCTAAATCTATTTATACTTTCAGAATAAAATATTCCTGGGTTAGAATCAAGAGCTATTTTAACATCAGAAGTAGTTAGAGGAGATAGACTTCCAGTTTCATATAAAAAGTCATCCCAACTAATTTCTAAACATGGGGGGTAAATAGTATTAGTATCTACTGAAAAATATTTGAATAAAGGTTGGTTAGCAGATCCGGAAATAAATTCTTGTGATGAATCTAATTTAAGCATGAAACCATAGTTATCGTAACTATTTGCCCTCCATTCATTTACTATATCAGTAACATTTATATTTATATCTTTACTACTTCTTAAATAAAAATGTTGTGGTGGAGTTAAAGTATTAATATAATCCCCTCCGGCATTATCCCAAGCTTCTGATCCTGAATAATTTCTGTAATTCCAACTAGTACCATTTGTAGATTGAGGAGAATCTAAATATTGTCCTGTTCCTACTTTCCAACTACTAGAAATAGGATAGGCTTCTATCATAGTATCTGTTGTTATACCTGTTGCTTCTGCAATATATAATTTTAAATTACATCTATGATTTGCACTATCTACTTTGTTATCAAAAACATCATCAATTTCTAATTGATAAAAATCTAATAATGATCTTGCTACTCTAGGGGAGGGAGATATATCGGGATTTGTATTTGATACTTCTAGTATAGCATCAGTCCCAGTATTCATATTTGGGTATGCTGAATACAGGGTAGCATCTTTGGTGGGAAAAATTTTATATACTGCCATTTTCTATAGTGTTACTACTTTTCCTTTAATATCTTGATTTGGAAACTTTAATTCAAATATAGATGGATCTAATGATGGGTAAATTACACCATTTTGAGTAGCTCCTTCTATATCATATGCATATTGTGAATATCCTGATGTTGTTCCTCTTTTATTTGAGATAATTATTTTTTTAACTGTTTGTATACCTTTTATAGCATCTAAAATAGTAAATAAATCTCTAAGTATAATAGGTTGATTAATTTGCCATTTATTTATGTTAAAATAAGACTGTAAAACATTAATACAATTAATTAATATTTCATTATTATTATAATTAGGTAAAGTAATTATTTCAAAATCACATGCCACATTAATTACAAAAGCATCTTTAATTGCTAATGTATCACCTACCATTCTATATTGATTAAGATAAGTTTTTAAGTTCTTTTTTAATGATGATGAAGAAATTTTTAAATTACCATTTTGATTTTGTGATAAAACATATAAATCTAATGAAGTTAAGTTTTCATCTGCTTTAGGTTTTTGAACATAGGCTTTGGATACAACACCAAATTTAGAAGGCATACTTAAAGCACGAACCAAATAATCATCTGCTGTTACGTTTCTTAATTGAGATGAATGTTGTGATATAGTATTTTGTCTAATTTCTTCAACTGTATCTCCATCTTGACCACCTGAAGCTGCTGTTTCATTATTTGTAGCTAAAGTTCCAAATATATAATTTGCTGTGGTTGAATTTAATCCTGTTTTATTAAATCTAATTGTAGATGTATTTAAGGATGTAATATTATTAGACGGAATATTTGCTTCTACTCCCCCTCCTGTATAGTATCTTATAGTTAGAGTAGTATTTGAAGGGGAAATACCATAAGTATTTGTAAATATAAAATTAGTAGGTGAATAAGCCGTAGTTAATTTATTTTTTTCAAATGGTAAACCAATACCAACATTAAATGGGTTTGGAGTTATTTCTTCATCTGTAACATCAGGATTACCAGAACCAAATTGTATTTGTAAAGTACCTTCATTTAGAAAACGGGTAGCAAATCTACGTTGGATTTGTTTAGTTTTTAAAATATAAGGTGTATCATCACTATTTTGATAATTATTTGGGTCATTTATATTAGTATTTTTAATACTATCATAAACCATGTCTTGAGCTAAATGATCTACTTCATACCACTCATTACCATCACTATCAAAACAATCTATAATACCAGCTATATTAGTTGTTGATATTTTTGTAGTTGGGAATTCAGTTGGAGCCCCGAATGAAAAAGATGTTGAATTAATTGTACCCGATGATGCTTTACGTTTTTTCTTAAGTAAAAAATATGTAGGTGAGTTATCTGATACTTGTGATACTGTAACAGTAGTTGGGTCAAGTGAATTAGAAACTGCAAAATCAATTGGGTCTTCAATTATAAATTTAACTGAAGAATTATTTGTTGATGAAATTTGTGTATTAGCATCTATATATAGAGCATAATCATAATCAGGTATAGTACTACCATTTAATTGTTTAGCAGGTACTTCTTGATAAAAATCTAGCTCAACTGTTGCTAAACCTGTTACCTTAGGTTTATAGTTAAACATATAAGCTAGGTCAAATATGTTTGGGGTTTGTTTTGAATATTGTAAGAAGTTTTCTTGAATTTGATTATCAAGATAAAACGACATAACATCTCCAACATATGCCGCCATTTCCATAAACATTACACCAGGTGATGAAGCATCAAAATCAGTGTAAGTGGTAGGAAAATATGTTTGAGCATAATTGAGCAAATCTGCTCTAAACCCAGCAAAGTCTTTATTTAAATAATTTATTTCTCTATTAATTGCCATTATACAAAGCTTAATTCTACTGTGTCATTTATATCAGTGTTAGCTACAAAATATTTTATACTAACTTTGATGGTATTTTGGTCATGATTTGCTGTAACCTCTACTTCTTCTACCACTACACGTGGAAAATAAGTAGCTAATTTTTCTTGTACATCTTCTTTTAAAAAATCAAGATTATCATCTGTGATTTGAGTGAAGATATATTGTCTTAAACCTGCTCCAAATGTTGGATTTCCAGGACGTTCGCCTGGGTTGGTTAAGAAATAATTTATAAGGTTGTTTTTAATGGCATCTTTTGTTTGATAATTGGGGCGAAAGGCAACTTCACCATTAAATGGTAAATCAACACCTATGGCAACTCGTGCTTTAGTGTCGTTTGGAAATATTTGTTTCGCTCCGAATGCCATTATCCCTTATTCATTAAACCCATAATTTGATCCATTGATACATTACCTTCAGGTAATTGACCATTTGGTCCTGCAGTATCAGTGTTTGTAACTCTTAAGGGTTGTGCAATTTGTGATGTATTAAAAGAAGCAGCTGTTTCTCCTAAAATATTTTTATAGCCTTCTCTTAAGTTAGCTTTAACTTCTGAAGATACTGGAGTTTTAGATGGTTGGGTTTCTTGAATAGGTTGTTTATTTGATTTTACAGCCTCTAAAAGAATTTCTTTTAATTCATCTTGGATTGCTCCTTTTACTTCTTCTCTAATTATTTTTCTTAATATGTCTAGTTTCATAATACGAATATAACGTTATTTATAAATATTAAATTAAAATGCTTTTAAATCGTTTGATTGGATATAATATGCTAGTTCATTTATTAGTATAGTATCTTCAGCACTAAATGAAGGATCACCTTTTACTAATATAACTCCCTGAGAGTTTTTACCTACTGCTTGTCTTCTTTTTAAATTACCAGCAGCGTTTTTATCTATTTCTTGTACTTCGATAGTAAAACCATTTACTTGATTTGTAGCTTCGACTGCATCCTCAGTTTTAGCTTGATTCCCTAATTCTCTTAATTCAGAATTAATTTCATCTAATTGGGTGATATCATCATCAGGTGAACATTGTAATATTAATTTATCTAAAGCTTTTAAAATTAATAATAAAATCACAATAGCGGCTACTAAAAAAACAAGAGCAACTATTAAAGCAATATTTAACTGTTTATTACTATCAATAAATTCTTGGATTACTTCTCTGACTTTTTGTATTTGTAATAAAGGGATAGGGACGGGAGGTGTAGTAGGAATAGAAGCTAATACAATATTAACTTCTTTAAGTTTTAAAGCTATAAAATTAAATAAAACAGCTAGAGCAGTATTAACCGCTACCATTGCATATATTTGGTTTAATTGTCGTACAATACTATTTCTTTTTCTAATTGCCTGTTTTAATTGATCAGGTGTGGGGCATTGGGATTTTTTTAAATCCGCTACTTTAGTAATCCCAAATATAACAAGTAAACCAATAGCTAGAGGAATTAGTTTAAATAAAATTATATTCTGCATTTTAAAAATTGCCTTCCTCCTAATATTAATTATTCTTTCAGGTATGGAATAAGCTAATTTTTTGGCTTCTTCTATTTTTTCATTTATTTCATTCCTTATTTCTACAGCTGCTTGTTCCGCTGCTTTTGAAATATTAACTAATCCTTTGGTTTTTAGATCAGTTTTAACCATTCTCTCCCCAGTTAAAACCTCTAAATTTGTAGGGACAAAATTATTAGCCATTACTAATAATTGTGTTTGAACTAATGCTTTTTGGTTATAGGGGAGAATTGGGATTCCTAATTCAATAGTAAATTGGCCTTTATCATCACTTTGAACTTGTTTACCTGTAGCTAGTACAGGTTGTATTTTAGCTTTTGCTAATGGAGTATTAGAAGTTTTATCATATATTCTTCCGTTAATTACATATTCTTCTATTTTAGGAATATACTCTTTAACTCTATCTTCTAAATCTTTAGGTGATAATTGGTTTTTAATATCATCTTTTTGTTTTTTAAGATTATTTATATCTAAATTTATACCACTAAGCTTTTTACCAGCTTCGGTCTTTAAAAATTCTTTTGCTAAGTTTAATAATTCTTTTTTTTCCATTATATTGACTTAACTACTTTAGAAGTATAATCTTCAATTTTATTTAAATATAAATCTATAGTTTCTGATAATGTAGAAGCTAAACCAGGTGTTAACTTTAAAGTGGTTTCTGTGGTAAGAGCTTCAGTTAATCCTTTTAATCCTGTTAAAACACCATTTAATTCCTTTAAAAAAGTATCCCCTAAAATAACGGGTTGTTCAGCATTTGAAGCACCTAACTTTAATTCTTCACTTTCAATAGACATACTACCACTGGTAGATAAACCTATACCTTCATTAGCGGATAATGATATTACTTTTTGTCCTGATATTAGAACACTGTCTTTAGTAGAATTAAGTAATACACGTTCTGAGTTGAGTATTACTTGAGCTCCTTTATATGAATTAGGATATTCTGGGGCTTTTTCTAGGCCTGTATAATTAGTGGAGGCAACTTTTATAGGGATAAGTTGATTAGAAGTAAGATAAATTGAAGATAAATCTTTATTAATATTATCTACTATAGGTACCCATCCTTCATCACTTGAGTCTGTAGGTTGACCATTGCGGATTATAGATATAGGATTGCCTTCTTCCCCATTTTCAGACCAGTTGTTTTTATATAAACCTTTAGAACGTGTAGTTGACCCCAATCTGATTGAGTTTCCAAATCTACCCTCAAATATATTATCACCTACAAAAGGTAAAACAGGATGAATATTAGTACGTTCTATAAAAGTACCCCCCGTTGGGTTATCACCTTGCAAATTTATTTCAGTTGATTCATCATCTACTCTACGAACTGAACCTCCTTCTATAGATTGGTAATCATTTTTCTGTTCTTCATCATTTACCCCATCAAATATATTTGGGTAAGCATTATGGTGGGGGTGATTCCAAATGGAAATAGTATTTAAATAATAATATATTTTAGAGGTATCCTGTACCCCTATATTACTATCTGGGAGAGAGAATAATAATACTATTTCGTTTACTAAGGGGAATGATTTTAATTGGGGGAAGAATGGTTTTGCTATGGGTTTTTTTATAGATTTAGGAGAAGGGGTATTAATAGGTTCGAATTCAATAGTACCAATTCCATTCCAGCCACCATATTCCGTAAATTTAGGTTGGTTAGTTTCATCTAATATAATATCTGTTACCCTAGCAGGTATTACTTTTAAATTTAATTCCTCAATAGAGGTTACTAAATTTGAAATATCACCACCAGAATTTAAGGATTGACCTAGGTAAGCTATGCCAGTTTTAGTTGGAGCCATCTTCTTGTTTAAAGTCAGAGTTAAGTTTATCTAACTCTTCCATTAGTTGTTGTTTTTCTTCATCACTAATTCCTAATGCATCCTCGCCACTAGTATTATTAAGCGCACGCTGTACTATAGTTGCCATTTTAATTAATTGTTCATCGTTTCTTACGCCAATTTCTAGGTAATCTTTGATGAGAGGTACAATTAAAGTAGCATCTCCTATATCTTTTACAAGAGGTTTTAGTTCGGAAATTAAACCCGTAATTTGTTTTTCTTTTTTCTTTTGGTTATCATAAATTTCTCCAAGTATATCGGAAAATTTTTTCTTACCAAATACTACATTATCCAATGCCATGATATGTTTTATCATAAATATGGATATAATTAAAGTTTAGAATCTAGCATAACCATTTTCAAGATAAAAAATATAATTACTTTTAAATATATTATGTAATTGGTTAGCTATTTTAGTGATTTTTGGAGTTTTTACATCTACCATTTCACGAATATAGATATATAATGCTTTTTTATTAAACACATCTAAATCTTCCCGTTTTCTAAATAATTCAAGAATAGCATCTGCTATTTGGGCATCATTTTTCTTGGGAAATAATTCATAAATATTTTCTGTGGTATAACTTACGAATAAATCTATATATTTATCTAAATCGCTTTTAACATTATCATCCCCCATACTATAAACATGGTCAGAACCTTCTTTAGATAATTCCTCAGCAGGGATTTTCTTGATTTTTTTCTGGTAGTTTTTAGTATTATATAAAATTAACCATCGTTTTACAATAGTACCGAAGTAAGAATATGCTTTAGCTCCCCGGGTAGGGTCAAATAAATGTATTTTAGATAGTAGGAATACAATTATTTCATGTTGGAGATGTTCTAAGTTTTCTACCTCAGTATGGTAAAACTTAAAGGTATGAATAATATTCTGGGTTAGTTTGAAGAAGGGATAATGAATTTCATTATCATAGATAGTACTACGTAATTTTTCATCTTCTATGGAATCTAATCCATTATATCTAACTATAGCTAATTCGGTATCATGAGTAAAGTAGTTTTTACTCTTAGGTCTTCTTTTTTTCTTGATTGGTTCCATGTGTTTTTAACTGGCTTTAAATCGAGATAGTGCATTTTGCAACTGTTTTATTTCATTAAAAAACCAACCAATTTCATCATCTGAACTAAAACTACCTCTAGTGTCTAATTCTTGAAGTTTCTTATCTGATTCCTCAATTGACTCTTGAAATTTATTAATAAATTCTCGTTGTGATATAATTACATCTTCTGCTTTCTCATTTTTGATTAAAAGGTTTATGGTCGTATATCCTAAGATTACGACCACTGTACCAAGTATGTATATTATTATTTCTAATGTCATTATAAACTATCTAACATACTCTTAAGACCTTCACTTTTAACTGTGTTTAGGGCTTTAGACTTTACATTAGATTTTGATTTAGACGACAATGTAAAATTGTTCTTTTGGGGAGCCAAGCTATTTTTTCCATTAAATTTTGGTAACCATTCAATTTCAAATTCTATGCGAGCAGCCATCATATCTGCCTGGTGTAAAATAAATGGTAGAGAAGTACGTGGTTTAGCTTCGGGCATAAATGCTTTAAGATACTTTTCATTTGCTGCATCATATAACCCATCATGAGTCTGGATTGCTAACATTTCATTAAAAGTATACTTTATATCATGTTGTTGGAGTAAGAATAGCCCACGATCAGGGACAGAAGCAAAGGCAACTTGTTTATTAAACATATAATCCTCACCTAATTTATCTTTTCTCCATTGATCAGTCTGGGGGATATATGAGGCATTATTCTCGTCTCCCATTTTACCTAAATCATGATTAATAGCAGAAAATACCAATTCTTCCGTTGTAAATGTACTCATATCACAACCAAATTCAGCCCAAACTTTATTCATAGATAAGGCTGCTTTAACCACACGATTAACATGATCAACATACCCTCCAGGAAATGCACTATGGTACTCTTTTTTATGAGCAGCAGGCATTAAAATAATACGGTCTTCATACTTTTTATAAAAATCAAGTAAACGTTGTTTACGATCTCCAGTAATATATGTTTCAATATTATTGTTAAATTCAATCCAATTATCTTGTATTTGTTCTGCTGTTAAACTCATAACCTTTTTCTGTTTTGTTTTATTTTACAATATTTTATTGTTCGTATTGCCATATCGATTAATGCTCCCGTTGGATTGGGTGCTAAAATAGAACCACTCATTCTTCGGTTCCATTTATTTCTCATATCATCAACATTCCTCATTAATACTTATTAAGTTCGTTAGATGCCATAGGTTCTGCTTCTACCATTGATCGTAATTCATCTACAATACCTTCGGCTTTAACAAGATTAGCTCTATAAGATTCAATAGGTGATTGTGTATTTACAATACTATTAAGCGTTTTTAGAGTAGCCTCTAAATTATCTAGTTTTCGATTAATTAAATTTCTATTTCTCATAACATTTTATTTAAATTTCTATCCCCCGGGTTATAACCTTTGTTTCCTATCCCTTTTATCAAAGCCCGTGATATGAATGTACGAGGGATAAATCGTAATGGCACGCTATTTTTTAAATTTCTTTTGTAATTAAGTAAATTTTATGAAGATGAGCACATCTTTCATATTCCTCGGTATTTTCAAAATAATTAATTGCTAATTCTAGTGAATCTAACAAAAATTTAGTATCTTGTTTTACAACAGCATAAAGATGGGATTCAATATCGATATCAATATCTTTAATATAATACCAAGCTCTATTAAAAATTGTATGTTCTGAACTTTTTTTAGTTTCTAATTCATCATAATCCTGTTGTGCTTTTTTGAAGAATTCTTTTAGTTTTTTATTAAACACAATGTTGTTATGAATTAATTTTACAAACATCCCAATTTTAGCATCGGGGGTGTTCATAAAATCTACATGAATTTCCTTAGGTTGTGAATTCTCTCCATCACCTCCATCCCCAGAAAATAACCCAAAAATTTTATTTACGTTAGGCACTACCTTGTAGTTTTAATTGTTGATATGCTTTATAACCTGCTTCACATAATAGTAATTCTTCTGCATCTTTAATTGAAGAAGATAAGGCTCTCCACTCTAAAAAGAAACCCTCATTAGCAGCTTTTATCCCTAATTCTTCATATAATTTTGAATCAAATCCTATCATTGCTATTATAAATATTTTAAGATAATTTTTCTAATTCTTTTTCAATATCGGATTTCATTTTCTCTAATTTAGAATATTCATCCTCTAAAACAATTCGTTTAGGGTTATTTTTATGGTATTTCCATAAATCTTCTATTACCCTCTCAGTAGCTATTAAGTCTTGTAGTAACTCTGATTTTTCATCATCAATTCTTTCTTGTTCTGTATATTCTCTCATAACTTATATATAATTTTTACCCAATAATTTAATAACCTTTTTTGCTCCCCCCAAGTCAATTTGGAAAAATTCTCGTTGGTTATTTACACGATATTCTCTTAATTTACGGTGGACTTCTCCTTCAAGTTGTTCACCATCAAAACATTTAAATGCCCATTCTACTTTATAAGGTAATGCAACCCCAGTAGCATTTGATATTTGTTTTGCTCTTTCATCCGGTGTTTGAGTTGTATACCCAATTTTTAACAAACCAGGAGTGGTGGGGTTTGATAAAACATAAACCCATTGATTACCTTCTCCTTTATTTGAATAGATATTTTTCTTTCTAGCAGTATAATATGTTACATCTTCCCAATCATCACCTTTAGTAACCGAAGGGGTGATTGTAAAATAGGCAGCGGCTTCAATACCTTGACCTGTATAATCATCTTTCAATGATATAAATTGTTTTGCTTTTTGTTCTGTTATTCTTTCCATAATTTATTTCCAAAAAATTTGTAATACTACTATAACGGTTGCTAATGATAAAATCACTCCAGTTTTTAAATTTATTCCTTCTCCCATAAAGGTGTATGAAAGAATAGTAAATGCAAATATACCAGTAGCAAACCCAATTAATCTAGATGGCCATAATTGACCATTAAATGCCTCAACTATATATGTAGTTCCGTATATATATGCCATTCCAACAGGTGCTCCAAATACTAACGCGACCCAAAATGGGTTATTTTTAATCCATACGTTTAGAAACTGACCATTTGTTTGAAACCAAGATAATCCTTGGGCAACAAAAAATAATCCTATTCCTATAATTAATGTTCTTATATTCATTAGTCCACAATTATTTTAAGTTCATGTTCTCTTACTTCACTCCAACCTTTATCTGTATTGAATGTCGCTTTAACATAAACAGATAAGGTATCTCCTTTCATTCTATTATCTAAATAAAAGTTTTGCCTTGGTTTGTAGGTATACTTACTATAAGTAGCAAATAAACGCTCAGAATAAGGGCAATCAAAACAAGTATTTTTAGTAATCTGATACCCAGCAATGTTTAAAGGTTCCATTTTTTGGGCTATATCACCAATATTATAAGTTAAGTTACCTATTGGGATTCGAGTACCAGTTTGTGTTTGCAAACCAAATGGAGAATATAATGGAACAGTAAATGCTAAATCATCAAAGGCAACCCAATAATTACTATCATAAGCAACTTCAACTAATGGTACATCATTAACAACATATTCCTCATATAACTCATCTAATTGACCTGCTACTGTAAAGTATTTTGGACCCCAATATTCTACATGCCAATAACCATTAGCATCTTGATATGATTTTTCTGAATCCACAAAAAACACAGAATCACAATTCCCATCTTTACATGGGTAAAAATCAACATCATCTTGCTTCTCACAAGAAGCTAAGAATAACAATGATATAAGTAATAATAAATGGGGGAAAACTTCTTCTCGATCTATCTTCCACATCATAGCAACTATTGCTATTAATCTTACTAATACCAAAATAATAATTCCTGTAATAAATCCTTCTAAAAACATAACCTTTATTTTTTATTATACCATAAATGTAC
>ENA-ORDA01003069-ORDA01003069.1-marine-metagenome-genome-assembly--contig:-NODE-3069-length-11993-cov-3.780463_pt1 | contig 11993 bp, 13 predicted proteins | sample MGYA00237778_ERZ508506 | MGnify/ENA primary metagenome ERZ508506 (study PRJEB26177, sample SAMN06267891) | marine metagenome | isolation source: Monterey Bay, California, USA | place: Pacific...
GGGAAACATTCTTAACTTTCTTATCAGCATACAGCACATCAGATGCCGCGCCGTAGAAGTTAGCCACTTGGCCCATAACATCGTGCGCTTCACGGCCAGACTCAATCAGCCATTTTACAGTTGCGTAACATTTTGTAGCTGTTGCCGCCGCTGTGATTGGATCAAGCATAAAAAAGCCCACCGTGTAGATGGGCCTATTTTACCATGTGGCGGATTATTCTTCCGCTGGCTGTTCTAATGACGTTGCTAACGCGCTAACAAATGCCTCACGACCAAATGCTAGTTGGTCGAGGTTGAACCTCATGCTTGCCATCTTACGGTCGAGGTCGGTGATGTGGTTGACCATAGCTTGTTCTTGCTCAGTCATGTCGTCAACAAAATACTCTTTGTCGTTTACTGTGATTGGGGTCTTTTCATTTTTTCCCATTTCACTTTCTCCTAGTTGTGGTTAATGATTTACCAAGGCACGCCGTCAGCTGTGACAGGGTTCTTCTCTGCTTCGATCTTAGCAGTCAGTGCCGCTTCGACAGTGTCTTGACCTACAGACTCGTATACCCAACCTAAGACATCAGCCTCAGTCAGGCTGTCATAGGCAATGTAGTCAGATGCAGTTGGGTCTGGTGTAAACCCGACAGTACCGTAAGACGATGCAGAGAAGTCTCCGTCTTCTTCAGTAACACGCCAGTGTGCAACGGTTACACCGCCGTCTGCCAATTCACGCTCAAGTGTCGCTATGGTCCATGTAGCCATTAGTTAGTCTCCAAATGCGGCTACACAAATAGCCTGTACGTTAGCGGGTTCAGCTGAGTAGTCGTCACCTGAGTGAATTACATGACGGTGATACGACTGTGAAATTACAGCGCCGTCTTCGAGTACACGAGTAGCAGTCCGTACTTGAACAACTGTGTTGTCACCGGCTTCTACTACTTCGATCTTGTCTGCTGTTACTTCTTTTGTTAATGCCATTTTCTTTCTCCTTTAGTCCGTCTCAAGAATCCACTTGAGATAATTAGGCGGTCATGTATGAAATATTAAAAGTCATGTCGGTCGACCCACTTGCGATGCCGTTTACTTGTTGTCCGTCAAACCCAGCACCATCTCTGTTAAACCCCAACCTTAAATACGATTCATTGTCATTAATAAGAGGGTAACAATTTTCAGTTCTTGTAAAACTTAAAACACTGCTATACATGGTGCCAGTATAATAAGCGGCACCAGATAAAGCCTTTGCTGTAAAAGGCAAAGATTGAATGAAAATATCGTTTCCAGAAGTTAAGCCAGTTGTATTTATGTTGTAAAACTGAATAGTCAGAAAAACTTGTTGACCTATTTTTGTATAGGAAGCTACTCCTCCAGTGCTTGACGCATTTCCTCCTGTCGTCGCATCAGCTAAAACAGGGCTAAACGTCCCTTCTTCATAGTCATCCAGCGTATTGGCCGCCGCATAAGTACCGACAGCGGTGCCTAGTGTTACTCCATAAGGGGCGATGACGTGGCCGCTAGAGTCGATGCGCATACGTTCGAGGTCTGAGCCTCCTGTAGAATCTGTGTGGAACTTTAAGTAACCACCACCGCCTGACGCATAACCACCAATAATTCTTGCTCTTACAGAGTCAGATTTGAAATCAATAGAACCAAAGTTGTTTGTGGTGTTGCCTCCTGTAATCACACTGCCTGACAGGTAAAGGTCTTTGAAGCGTCTATTAGTTCCGCCACTGCTATAGCCAATATCAATACTAGCGTCTACGTTTGCGCCAGTGGTGATGTTGTGCGGCATTACAGCGTTGTTATCTGCGTTAAATTGAATGCCTGTATCGCCGGTTCCAATTGTCAAAGCAGAATTTAAAGTACCAATACTACCGACTGTGCCGCCGTCCGCAAAAAATGTAGCAATTGGACCGGGTGAACTTAAACGGTTTAATTGAAGCGTAGTGTCCCCGTCAACTGTTACGTTGTGTGTTCCTGAGGAAAGAATTGCAGTACCTGCTCCAGAGATAGCCGCAGACGTTTTACCAACAAGCACGTTGCCGCTAGAGTCTATGGTCATGGCACGGGCAGTATCAGTATGGAACCGCATAGAATTATCACTATGACCATAACTTATGATGCCTCGATATCTGTCTGGCCCGCTTGTTCCATCACTAAAATGAATAGCACCAATAGCGTTTGTTGGTGTATTAATTGTTAAACCGCCATTTCCTGCTGTGTCTGAGATTACTAAATTATTAGCAGAAGCGTCTTGCGAAGAAGGATTGCTAGTGCCGATTCCAACATTGGCAGAAGTGTCTATTGTTAAAGCATTAACAACAGAAGCGTCTGTCTTCGTGATTAAGACATTCAACCCTTGTCCAGAAGCGTTATCACGTTGAGCTTGGAAACCTACATAACGCGCAGTGTTAGCCACGTTTGTTAGCTTAAGCAGTGTGTCTGCTGTGTTGATTGCAGATTCAGTGTATATGTGTGTCAGAGCTTTTGGGTCGTCCGTGCCAATACCAAAATTTCCACCCGTGTTAATGTAGGAAACGCCACCAGCTGTGAAAAGCACATCAGTATTATTTCCTGCGTCTATCAAAGTGATTTGACCATCACCTTGACCATCTATACCAATTACAGCCTTCTGCACTCCGTTGCTGTTTGAAAAGTGTGCAATGTCCGTGCTAGTCGTTGCCGCACCAGCAACTTCTAAAGGTGCGTTTGGACTGCTAGTACCAATACCAACATTCCCGCTAGAGTCGAGGCGCATGGCATTTGAGGTGCCATTTCGGAAGTTAATATAACCTCCAGACGCAGATGCTAGGTCAACATAATTTCCACCACTATGATTTACACCTTGAAGTGTTAGTGCGGCACCATTAGCGACTGATTCTGTACTACCGCCAAATATGCGGACACGACTGCTATCTGAGCCTGAGCGTATTATATTGTCAGTAGAACCTGAGAGTTGAAGGTTGCCGCTAGAGTCGATACGCATGGCTTCAACAGTATTAGCACTAGAGCCGCCATCGCCACCTGTTCTAATGGCAAATTCACCATCAATGCTTCTTATTTGAGTAGAGCCAACGCTATCAATAAGCGGGATTACTACTGTGGTATCTGTTGATTGAAATGTAGCGACTGTGTTTGTGCTTCCAGAATTGACAGTAAGCCCATCCATCGTGGCTGTGCCAGTTATGTCGATGCCTGTGGAGCTTGTGGCGACTTTTGCGGCGTTGTCAAAATTAAGGGTTACTGCGCCATCATCTACAAAGGACGCCAATGTTTCTCCAGACCCTTGGATATAAACACCGCCGCCGTTGTTTGAGCCAATGTATAAATTGCCTGTTCCACTTTCATCAATATAGCTATGCGACCCTGTGTGGTACAGTTTAAGGTCAGAGCCAGCACCGAGGACAACTTTGTTGTTATCCCCGAATGACAGGTCACCCGTCATGCTGTCGCCAGACGTTTCTACCTTGTCGCTGTTCAAGCCGGTGAAGTTAGCATCAACCTCGTCATTAGTTAGAGGCGAACCCTTCCCCGAACGTGTTGTAATCGTAGTCATGGTTTACCTCTTACTAAATTAGGATGCTGTTAAAGTGATTGTCCAGTTGATTGAAAGCACGTCGTCTGCGGCTTTATTCACAACTGAGAAGGTCACACGACAGAGCATAGTGCCACCTGATGCGGCGTTAAATATACCGGCTTCACTGACAGCACCAGTCGCGTCACCAGCCTCAAAACTGCTGATGAAAACGATTTGATTGTTCGTCACTGTCGATGAGTCGAGTGCTTCGCGTGAACCGAGCTGTGACTCTAGTGCTGTATTACCAGCCGCAGGTGCAGTTGTACCAGAGCCTAACGCCATGTGCGTCATAGCTGTCTCGTCGTCCTTCATCCTGTCACAGATAAAGTTCAATCCCGTATCAACAATCAGGTTGTTGATCTTGCGCTCCTCTTTGACGTTGCCGTTCTTGTCTCGTAGAACTACAGCGACATCGCCCTTTAATTTTAAGCCTTCAGTAATCATGTAAATGTCCTCGATGCGCCGACGTAATCTTCGGCAAAGTAAGTAAAGTCACAATAGCCCTGACTTCGGAGACTTCCAGAGTCAGACAGAACGCCAGAATCGGCGTGAACCTTAGTTGTCAATTTTACAGCAGACTCGTCTGCCGTTCCATTTTCTGTAAATTCGCGGCTGTATGTGACCTCCCTCGTAAACAAGTCGGTAACACTAGCAATCTCTGTGCGCGTTTTTATAAAGTCTATTTCTTGATCGTCTTCGGCTGACGCTTCGCCATCGAGGTCATCAGTTGCAAAGGTCTGCTCATTGATGAATTTCGTGAAATCAATGACATTGCTATCAGTAATAAACGACCTATCGGTTCTTTGCCCCTCTACGTAATCTTCGGCGAAGTAGGTGCTATCGCAATAGTCAAAGTCTGTGTCATCACCTGCAATCTTCGTAAAGCTCAGAATATTGCTATCAGTTGAGCCAGGGGCCTCTGTAATCGGCTTGGTTGAATTTAATGCCGAAAGATCTGCGATTGCACCAGTGTCTGCTATCGGTTTTGTAAGGGCGATTAAATGAGCTTCTGCAACCGCAGGCGTTTCACTCAAACTTTTAATAATTGTTAAAACTTCGTCGTCAGTCAAAGCACCAGAGTCTGCGGCTATCTTCAATAAGGTAATAACGCTCTGATCTACAATAGCAGGTGATTCACTAAGGTTTTTGGTTACATCAAGCGTCTGATCGTCAGACACACTGGCCTGATCTGATGCGAAAAATGTTTTGAGAAAGAACCCCAGAGTGATTTCTGCTTTGAGCGACAAGGCACTAACAACCGCACTAATTGCTAGGCCAGTTGCCTTCGCGTTGAGTGATAGGTCCGCAAGTGTTGCTTTGAGTGATCTGCCGGTTGCTTGCGCTAATAACCTTGCGGCAGTAACGGCGGCTTGAAGTTTCCGCATTGATTAGCCGAAATCTTCGCGAAGGAAAAACTCCACTAACTCGTAAATTGTCTCCCTGACACCAGAGTTAACAATCTCAATTTCGCCCTCATAGTACCCCTCATCGAGGTCCAATTGACCAGAGCTAAAGGTGAAGTACAAATCGCCAGCCGCTAATTGGTCGTTGGTGCTGACACTGGTGAGGGTGAACAATACAGTTGTGGTTTTTTTCTTCCTAAAGCGCAAAACAGCAGTGGCACCCGTTAAGTCTTCCGCAGTGCCGTCGCGTGAAATAGCCGCCTTAATCTGGGGGCCAGTATCTCCTTGTACGAGATTGATTGCCATGATGGTCCTCCTAAAGCCCTATTATCTCATACATCTATTGTGCCTAAGACATCAGGCTCATTAGTTTCTGGATTTATGCACGAAGCCACCCAATACTCTTTCACGTTAACTGAGGTATCTCCAGCGATAGCCCCTTCAGCTAAAGGTGCACTTTCATAGTTGCCAATAACTATGTAAGCGCCGTCGTTATTTCTTGTGTATCCGGCAACGATAGACATATTCCCTCACGTGTTCAAAATTATCTGAGACTGTATTGACACAACTTTGACTGTACCTGCTGACTTGTCTTCAGTATTAACACGCATCCGATATTCTTCCAGTGTGGCGCTATTTGCTAGAGCCTGATTCAAAGTCAATGTTCTGCTTCTGTTGTTTGTAGTCAATGCAGGAATTATGAAGTCTTGAGTTCCACTAGCATCCTCAAGCCAATTTGCAGTCGATAGCCATCTATCTTCGTTGTAGTACACAGTGCCAGAAGTAAACGCGGGACTAGAAGAAGAATAGCCATAAATAATTCGAGTGCGATCAGTGTCACCTCTGTACTCTACGGCCGCAGGTTTTACTGTAATGCTTGGCGAAGTTTGTGAAGTCGATATCCCACCAAATGTGTCTACTTCATTTGTTTTGTTTCCACTAACCTCCAGCCAATGAAAGTTACTAGCAATAGACCCAGAAGCTACTAAAGTGCCTAAACTCAAGCCTGATGTTGTGCCTTTGCTTTTTCTTTGAAACTGCGCTTGAAATTGACAAGTATTTACGTCAGTTGTTGTGCTTAACTTAATTCTTCCAACAAGGCTTGCGTACTTTTTGATGTCACTGTCAGGTGCTGGAACCGTAAATGTAACTGCCACGTCTCTATTTGATAAGCCTTCTGGAACCGTGTGTGTTGGATAAACAAATGCTCCAAGGTTAAACACCTCAGAGATGTCACCCGATATCTTATTGGCCGTAATACTGTTGACTTGTATCTTGTCGGCGTTGACAGAATTCGCGGCAAGCTCATCAGTGTTGATCGCACCTGCCGCAACTTCTGATGCAGTAATTGTATTAGAAGCAATTTCATTAGCTGTTATTGCATTCGCTACAATTTTCGGCGTCGTAATTGCATCATCTGCAATTGTGGTTGTCGTAACTGCACCGTCAGATATTTGATCTGAACCAATGGCGTCATTAGCAATGTCAGAAGAGCCAGCTACGACAGACGTTGCGTTAAAGCTAGAAGTTGCCGCCGACTTGTTGCCCGAAAAGTCTACTGACTTTAGCCAGAAATAACGCGTGACCGTCCCTGACAATCCGCTGACGATGTATTCTTCGCCATCCACTACAGCAGTCGGGTTTGCAGGAATGCTGTTAGATGTATTTACAAAGACCTCTGTGTGCTTGAAATCAATGTCGCTAGGATTCGTCCACTCTGCCGTGATTGTTTGTATGCCGCCGGTAGCACTTGCAGATGTCGGCACGCCTGGTGCTGACGTGTCGCCATTGAGTGTTTGGTTGCTAAGGGTTGTCCCTGTACTACTGACACCGATAAGGTTTTCTGCCTTAACCCTAAAGTCATAATTAGACGTTATATCTAAGCCTGATATGTAGACACGAGGCTCACGAGTAGAAGCATAAAAATAGTTTGTGGTTCCTGTCTTGTTGTACCGGACCTTATAAAGCTCAACGAAGGCATCTGTCACCGGCGTCCATGTCAGGTCTACGGCGCTGATTAAATTGCCATCCGGCCCTTTGAATGCTGTTTCTGTCAACGCTAGGTTAGTGACGTTGGCAACGGTTCGCCCGTCGTACAGGTCTAACTCTCCACCGCTTAAAAAGTCCTCTTCGTCGCTAGTATTCCAATCGTAAATGGCTGAGGCTGTTTCAATGCAGGCCAAGTTCACAGCAAGTGCGACACCATCTGCAATGGCTAATGAGTAGTCTATAACTTGAAAAACCTTGGAGCTGTAGTTAAGCCGGTCATTCGTGACATTGATCGTGTCGCCAATCTTAACCTGCAAGCCTTTAAGGTTTACCGTCAGGTTGATAACGACTTGCTGACGCGACTTGAGCAGTGCAATCTTTGCGAGTCTCTGAGCCTGCGTGTTATTCGTAACAAACGGCAGGGCCATATCTAAATAGATTGGGTCGCCGTCCTCTGTGGCGTACGTAGAGCTGATCTGAGGCGGGTAATCCAATACCTTGTAGTTCTTCTCCTCAGAAACGAAAATGCCTTTAACGCCGTTATAGATGCCTCTGCGCGACTGTTTGGTCTGCGTCTGTATGTCACTGATAACGTCGGCTTCTGTAAACGTCAGTGCTGGTGCCTTGTACTCAGCGCCGTCAATGAAATACTTACCGCCTGAGTAGGTCAGCATTCCGCCCATTGATGCAAGTAGCTGTTCAATGTTGGCTCTGATTTGGTTGCCCGTCTCTATAACGCCGTTGCACTGATATCGGTCTTGAGTGCCACCAGCGTCAAGAGTGACCTGCTCTTCGCAAAGGTTCGCGGCGGCGTTTATTGCTGTGCTGTCGATATTGGCTGTGACTTCGCCAAGTCCGTACTTGTCGTCGAGCATATAGTCGCGCAAACATAACGCAGGGTTTTGACTCCAGCCTGTACTAGCAGTGCGAGGATCATAGACCTTCTTGCCCTTCAGAACGGCGGTGATGTTAGGGACGCCCTGCGGAAACTTGTCTGCGTCCCACTCCAGCCTAAACGCAATGTAAGCGATGCCCGACAGCTTGTGGTTAGTAGTCCAAAGGACATTGGCGTTTACGAGGTCAGTCGATGCGGCCTGTCCGTCCGTGCCAAACTTCCGGTCTATAGTAACGTATGTACCCCAGTCGCTTTGGAACCCGCCACTGAGCGTCCACACCCTCTTATCGTTGAACCAAATCTCTTCGTAGCTTTCTATTTCGTGGCTGGCGAAGGCAATCGCCATGTGCAGGTATTTATTGTCATCGCCTGAGTTGGATATAAATACAACCTGACCACCGACGCGCATCTTGCCGTAAACAACTTTCCGCGAGCTAGCAGGTTCGCGACTGGTCTGCGTAACACCCCGCATTTGTGCGCCAAGATTGGGCTTCGGTGCAAGCGCACGAGAAACCATTGAAAGGCCAGCGCCTAAAGCAAAAGCGCCAACTGCGGCCCATCCTGTTAAAAATGCTGTAGCGGCTAGTGATGCACCTAAATACGAGCCTATAGCCGCAATCGCCGAAATAGCCATGTGCTTACCTCAGAACTAAAGAGTAGACGCGTTCGATTTCTTCAAAGTTCAATCGCTCGAGGATTGCGTCGAAGGGCTGATGCGCTTTTGTGTTTATGTGTAGCTTGGTAATGCCTTCAGCCGCTAGTGACTCAATGGCAAACTTAATGAGCTTTACGCCGGTCAAACCTTTGCGAGCTGGCTGAGTCAAAAAGATCACGTCGTTGTTAGCGAACAAGTGGTCGCGGTAGTGCAGTGACTTGCTAACAATTACAACGAAGTAGCCCATCATCACGCCGTCTTTTCTAGCCGTGTAAATCCTGAGCGCGTTGACGTTATCAAGTCGTGCATAGCCTTCCCAGTCGGGGTTCATCTTAATAATGTCTTTGTTTAACGCTATCTCTTGCCAATGCTGTTCAAGCAAAGGCTCAATCTCTCGCCTGACTTTTGCTAGGTTTTCAATTGAAAATTTCATTAGTCTAATTGCCTCTGGTCTGATGGGAAGTCGTCACCGCCGCCGCCGTTACCGCGACCGCTACTGACTACACCACTGCGTCCCCAAACAATCTCTTTCTCAGCCATGTCTGCGACAAACTCCAAACCTTTGTCGTTGGGAAAGTCGATCAGCTGATCCTCTGCGGTGTAGCGTCTGACTCGTGTGCGCTCAAACCCAATCAACCGATTTTCAACGGCTATCTGTATCGTGGCAGTTTCCGATGAGTCATTAATAACCATCGTGTCCATGAAGCCACTGAACACGTTTACGGGCGTGCTTATGACACCGTTGCTAGCATCCATAGCGCCAAGCAATACTTTAAGCTCACGGCCTTGGTAGTCCTCGTCACGCGCTTTAGCTAATAACGGGTCAGTAATTCCTGACAGGGTGACTGTGATGCCGTTGGCTTGTAGCTCTGACGTCTCCGTTATTTCACCGATGGCTAACAATGTGCCAGCACCTACATAGTCAACACTGCTGACAGTAAGATTGCCCACGCCGTTCCATAGGTTTAGATTGCCGGAATCAAACGCGCACTGTACTAATATGATCGGGCGTACTAAATCGGCGGTAACTGCCGACTGCATCGCTGATGTCAGTGATCTGCTCATATAGCCTCAACGCAAGCAAAAGTGAAACCGTACAAACTAGCCTCGTTGATACTCCATCCAATGTCATTGCTTGCTAGTCGCCATGTGCCTTTCGGCAGTGTGAAGTCCATAGGGGTCGATGAGCTAATCGCTGATCGAAGTGGCGGCATTATATCAATCGAGCTTCCAGAAATGTCGGTCACGATGTATAGCGCACTGCCTGTTTCAAAGTAATCCCCAGCGACCACGCCTGACGTAGAGCCGGTGACGGTTGTGGCACCCGCTGTGCCGCTCGTGATTGCGCCTGTGGCGGTCGTATTGTGGATAGGGTTGCCCATTGTAAAGGTGCCAGCCTGACCGCGTAGAGAAGCAAAGAACGCCTCTACCTGCTTGGCGTCAGACCGCTTGAGTGGTGGCAGTTGAACCTCTGCTTCCCATCTCACACCTTGATGCTGATAAACCTGCTGATCATAGGTAAACGGCGACTGGCTTATAGCCGTTGCTGACCTCAGCCGCATCGTCATTGACGTAAAGCCTACACTTGGAAACGCCGCCATTATGCACCTACCATTGCTTTGCTGAAGCCACCGCCACGCAGTCTAGCATCTGCCACAGCAGACTTCGCCGCGTTACTGATCTGAGGCAGTAGGTTAGCTATCTCTGCACGTACGGTTTGCTGTACGCCTGTGGTCACGTTGATGTTCTGAACTACCGTTACGCCACCGCCACCTAATTGGTTATTAGGAATGATTGAGCCGTTACCCGAGGGAATCATTAACTCTGGTCCGCGCTCACCGACTAGATAAGGTCTACCACCTGCGACCGCGCCACCCATTGCCTTTTTACCGCTCAATGGTACTGCTTGGTTGTAAGCTTGAAAAACACCGTCTTGTTTTGTTAGCCCGCCAATGCCTGCCGTAATAACTCCAAATGCGGCATCGACAATATACTTCTGAACCAGCATCTTAATAAGACTATCGACAACGCTTTTAGCCATATTTCGCATTGCATCGCTAAAATTCTTAGCGCCGGTGATTGCGCCAGTGAAGGCGTCACCTAAGCCTGTGATTGCCTGATCGCCCAGCTTCTCAAGTTCTGGTATCAGATCGCCCGCCATCTCTCTAGTGTTTTTTAAGTTAGCGATGAATGTCTCAAAAGCAGTCGGCAAAAATGTGTCTACGCTAGTTCCTAACCCACTAACACTTTCTGTGGTAGTACCAATCTTATTTTGAAGCGCCTCCAACTGAGCAACAATCCCCTTCTCATCAAAAGCTGTAAATAGTCCTAAATCGCCGCTTTCTTGGCGCACTCGTTGCATTTCCTTTAAAACTGCAAGCTCTTCTGTCAAACGAGCTATATTTTTTGCGGCATTTCTTTTTGCATAACCTATGCCCTCTTCTCGAGCTTTGTTGTATTTCTTCAAATTCTCTTTGACGTCATGGATTCTAACGGCTAATTCAGAAGCTGACTTCTGGTCATCAGGTGTAAATAAACCAGTTAATCGAGCTTTTGTTAATATCAATTCGTTAGCAAATCCACTAACCGCTTCAGATATTTTTGCGAATCCCTTGATGGCAGTAATCATTCCATCTATTAAAAAAATCGCTAATGTGTCTGCGAATTTTTTAACACTTTCCTCGGTCTTCCCAAATCTTGCTTGTACTTCTTCGGTCATTAATTGAGCAAGTGCTGATATTGCAGGCGCTAAGGAAGCCACTACTTGCTTAACTACTCCACCAAATAAAGACTGCATTCGGAATAGCGCGTCGTTAGCGTCCTCAACACCCTTGGCCGCATTCGATGACATCACCACGCCTAGTGACCTAGCTTCCCCGAGTAAGTCAGTAAGGCCATCACGCCCTAATCCGAGAGTGTTGACTAGCGCGGCACCTTCAGAGTCGAATAGCTTAAAGGCTATTTTTAGCGGGTTTACACCTCTAGTTTTTGCTTCTTCAAACGCATCGGCCAAAGTCAGCATTTGCTGATCTAAAGGCATTTTAGTCAGCTTTCTGGCGTCAATACGAAGCTCACGTAATGCACCTTTTGCCTCGCCTGTTCCGACTGCGGCTTCTGCCGTTCTACGTGTAAACCTCTGTAGCGCCATATTCATGGTGTTTATTTCTACACCAGTAATGCCTCCAGCATACTGCAAAGCACTCAACGCTTCTGTGGTTGTGCCTATTTTTTGAGCGGTTTTACTTAGTGTGTCTGTGGCCTTCAGCGAGTTAGCAATCAACAAGCCCATACCGCCTGCACCGACTGCGGCGACTAATGCGGTTTTGAAGTTAAAGAAGATTTTAGACAGGCCGGCGAACGCGCGCTTGATTCCGCGCAAGGCTTTCTGCGTCTGGTCAAACGCCTTGATGATAATGCTTACGGATTCAGTCGCCATCTTTAGACTCGCTTGTTATCTTGAAGTAAGCAAGCCACTCTTGAAACTCATTG
>ENA-ORDA01003070-ORDA01003070.1-marine-metagenome-genome-assembly--contig:-NODE-3070-length-11993-cov-3.110775_pt1 | contig 11993 bp, 13 predicted proteins | sample MGYA00237778_ERZ508506 | MGnify/ENA primary metagenome ERZ508506 (study PRJEB26177, sample SAMN06267891) | marine metagenome | isolation source: Monterey Bay, California, USA | place: Pacific...
GGGCATCTGGGAGTCGGTGGACCTGCAGCCGACGGGTTAGAAAGGATTGGGACGGAGCGTGGGTGGGCGTGGGTGGGCGTGGGTGGGCGTGGTTGGGCGCGCGAGTGCCAAACCGAAGTGCGCATTGGATGCGCTCAGGTTCTGGCACTTGTGACTCGCGACTTGTGACTTGTGACTTGTGACTTGTGACTCGTGGGTGCGTGGTTCGGTGCTCGTGCGTGCGTGGGTGCGCATGGCGCCCAAGCGAGGTCGTGGCGGGAGTTTTAAGAGGGGCGCAAGTGGGTTGATGGGCGGGGTGGCGCCGTTGCCAACCTTTGAAGCGGTCGAGTTGCACGGTCCGCAACCGGAGGTCCCCGACGAGCTGTTTGTCGTGCAAGGGCACGGGGCGCACCGCGTGCGCAAGGAGCAGATCGTGTCGCTGCGCGTGACGCAAGACCCGGCGGTGGCCGAGCGAGCGCGCAGCGTCGCGGGGCGCCTCCCGCTCGTGGTCAATGCCGGCACGCCAACCAGCAGCAACGTGCGCGGGGGCGCGCACTTCAGCGGCCACGCGTTCGTGCCGCGGGCCGACGAGATCAACGAGACCGAGTGGCGCGACAGCCCGCAGAAGGACGAGCCGCCGACGCGCCACGTGAGCGACCAGCGCTACTGCTCGCCGGCCGACGTGCTTGCGCGCTACGCGGGCGGCGAGGCGCTCCGGATCGGCGGGCGCGCGCTTTTCGTCACGATCTTCCTGAACGAGGGCAGTTCGCGCATTGCGCCGCGCGTCGCGGACGGCGCGGATGGGTGGGACGCGTACATTGCGCAGCGACAGGCGATCGGCCGCAACCTGAGCAAGCTGTTTCTCGTCTACCCCGAGGCGATGCCGCCGGTCTTGCAGAGGGACGCGGGTCCGGCGATGCTCGCGTGCCTGGCGAGCATCCTCTCGGACAAGTCCAGGGGCGCGCCGGGGGCCACGTACCAGCCGTCGATCGCGGGCTACCACGACCGCAGCCGGCTGCACGTGCTGCCCCTGGGCCACGTGAGCCAGATCCGGGAGCTGGTCAAGCACTTCCAGCTCGAGACGAGCTTTCCGGCGCTCACGGCCTCGTGGACCTCGCTGCAGGAGTGGTTGCCGATGCAGCAGATCCGGACGCGCGCCATCGACGCGCTCGGCCCGCCGCGCGGCGGCGTGATGACGCTCGACTGGCTGGCGCGCCGCCGCGCCGTGCCCTTTGACACGCCGTGGGTGCAGCACTGCAGCATGGGGCACCCGAGCGGCAAGCGCACTGCCCGCGACGAGCCGGTGCTGCTGCCGCTCGTGTGCGGCGGCGCCGAGGAGCGCAACGGCACGCCGTGGTTGACCCAGGATCCGGAGCACGCGGGCACCGAGCACTACCGGCAGGTGAGCGACGCGCTCGAGCGCGTGGGCGGCGAGCCCCACAAGAGGGTCCGGGCGGAGGCCCTCGATGCGAAGGCGGAGGCGGAGCTGCCCGAGGACCCGGTCTTGAGGGCGCTGCACGTCGAGAACGCCAAGTACAAGCGAAAGGTCAAGACGCTCAAGGGCGAGCTCGATGCCGCTAAGCTCCAGATCGCCGAGCTGGAAACCGAGTGCCAGCGGCAGACGGTGCGCAACCTTGAGCTCGCACATATTGCCCATTCGCCAAGCGAGTAGCAAGGGGGGGCGCGCGCGCAGGCACAAGCGCACGCGTGCATTATGTGGTGGACGCTGCCGGCGATCGTCGGCGCGATCGTCTTGGGGCTCACCATCCTGCTGTGCGGCGTCGTCTGCTGCGTGCAGCGCTGCTTCTACCCCGAGGGCACGCGCGGCCCGCTCGTAAGAACGTTTGGCGACGGCAAGGAGGACCGCTACATTGGCCCCGAGGGCAAGCTCTCGTGGAAGAACGGCACCGCCCCGCCCCCGCGAGTGGTCTACAACTCGTGACCCGAGCGCGTGCGTGTTTGTGCGGCGTGTAAATGTGTGAATTAGTACCCCCAAAAACTCTTTGATGACACCTTCTCTCTCTCTCTCTCTCTCTCACGCCGCTGCCACGAACCGGCGCACCGTAAAGTTGAGCCTCGGCGCGTAGACGCCCTCCGGTTGCCCCTTGAGCTTGGGCAGCTCGTGCACAAAGTCGGCCTGCATGTCGCCCGCCATCACGAGCAGGTCGCCCGACTCGAGCCGGATTTTGATCCCGCCCGTGGTCTTGTCGATGTGGTCCCTCTTGGGCTTGGCCTTGATCACAAACTCGCGCGCGCGCGCGTTGTCGTCGTCCTTCAAAAAGGTGTACGAGAAGATGGGCGCCCCCGGGACGAGCTGCGGCTCGTCGTCCGAGTGCGCCATCACGCTGGCGCCCTCGTCCGGGTAGTAGTTGCCGTGCACCGAGTCGTACTCGCTCGGCTCGGGGACGCCGAGCTGCGTCGCAAACGCCTGCGTCGCTGCGATGACGCGGTGCACGAGCGCCGGCCACCGTTCCGGCTCGTCGAACAGCTTGTACTTCTTGTACGGCACGCGACCAAACGTGCACTGCTGCCGCGTGACTGTGGCCGTCATGAACTTGAAGGACGGTGGCAGGTTGTCGCGGAAGAAGGCCTCCGCCTCGTCAAACTCCTGCGGGGTGGTCGCGATGGCCGCGCGCTTGAGGACGACGTAGGACCGGCACGGGTCGATGTCGTTGCGCTTGTCGAGGCAGTAGAGGCCGTCCTCGGCGCGCTCGGACGCGCTCAGCGCGCGTCGCGGCTGGCGCTCCGCCGTGAGCACGTTGAGGTGGGAGAGGTTGGGCAGTCCCGATGCGGCCATTTGTATGCGGCGCACACTAAAGGGGACACAACTTGCAAAGATATCGTGACAACCACAACTGCCGACTACGGCTCCACCAACTTGACGTGCAGGCTGTGCTTGCCGGACGCTGCGCCCAACTTCTGGAGCCCGGTTCCCATGTCCTCCAGGGCCACGACGGTCTTCTCCCTTCCCTCCACCGTCCAGTTCTCCTGCAGGCAGGCCAGCTGGATCTTGACGTGCTGCGTGAGCAGCGCGTCCGCGTCGTGACGTCCAGCACGACCGTCGTGCGACACCTGGTCCACGTAGACGAGCGCCTTGTCCAGCACCTCTCTTGCGACGTCGGCGGCGTCCAAAAAGTGGACATCCGAGCTCGACATGGTGGGGGAGGGGGAGGGCAGGCGCACACGCTCGCTTCCACCACAAGACGCAAAGCACCTACTCCTGCCCGAGCGCAAGCGCGAGCGCCATCACCACCTCGCGCCACGAGGCGCCCTGCGCACGCGCGTTCTGCACGTCCCTGGCGATCGCGACCACGCCGTCCCGCGCATTGCCGTACACTACGGCCGCTGCGCGAGGCGCGTCGCGCGCGATCGCGCGCAGGCTGCTCACGAGTATGTGGTACCGCAGCCACCGGTCTTGCTGGGGTATCGGCAGCGCGATGATCTGCAGAAACATGTCAAGCGTGAGGCGGGCGGGATCGATCTCCAACCGGTGGCAGAACTCCTGGTGGGTGTACACCGTCCAGTCGTTGCGGCGATTGTCCGGAATTTGGATGCGCGTGGCCAGTGGCGTGCGCTCCAGAAGCACGAGGCGCATATTAAAGCCTTGGAGCGGGCCGGCGCCGATGTACGCGTCCTCCACCAGCCCCGGGAACCCAGGGATTGGGTGACGTGGGTGGGCAACCCGAGGTCGGCGAGGCGGACGGTCGTGCGGACGCACCCGCACCCGCGCAGCAGGGGCCACCCTCGCCCTGCGCGGCCGCGCCCCGTTGACGCGCTGGTACAGCTCGTCGATCTTCTTGTCCAAAAAGGGCTGCTTGCACAGCGGGCACGCGAGCGTGCCCGCCCTCGCCACCTGGCCGTCAAACCAACGCTGGAGGCACTTCTTGTGGAACGCGTGCCCGCACGAGCCCACCGAGTCCACGGCCACGATGACCTCCGTCGACTCGTCGTCTTCGGGAGACGGCTCTCTCAGCTCCCCAAAGCAGATCACGCACTCGGCGCGCGCGGTGTTGTAGCTGGCGGGGATGCGCGCCAACTCCTCCGGGGTGAGTAGCTCTTCGCGATCGCCCCACGTGGGCAGCACCGCGTTGGTGGGCGTATTGCACGGCCGGCAAACGCCGTCGATGCGCAGCCCCGACAGCGAGGGCAGCATCCCAGTTGTGCCCCACACCTCTCCACTCTTTACCAATCGTGTCTTATACAAACTCCAACACGCAGTCGCACAGGCCCTCAAACCCGCGCAGGTTGCACAGCACGTTGGGCGCGTTGTCCTTGCCAATCTTGTAGAGCACCCACCGCCGCTGGTCGGGGATGAGCGCCAGCCGCTTCACCCCCGGCGGCGGCGGCGTCGTCTCGAAAAAGGGCAGACTCACGCGGCCCACGAAGGCGTCCTTCTTGCGGATGGGGTCGTCGCCGCCGCGCGTCGTCAGGATGGCCACGCCCGCGAGCAGCGCGCACGCGCGCTCCAGCTCGTCCTTGGAGTGCTGCCAGATGAACTCGGCGCCGGCCATTGCGCAGCTGTGCGCATTGTTGACCGCGTCGGCGTGGTCGACGCCCGCGGCCGTGCTCGCCGCGCGGCTCATCAGCAGGGTCCGCCGCACGCCCACGATGCTCGAGGGCAGCAGGAAGGAGAGCAGCAGGTCGCGCAAGATCTGCAGGACGCAGTTGTGGCCGATCGGGCACCGGGTGGATGCGTGGATGCGTGGATGCGTGGATGCGTGGGCAAGGGAGTGGTTCAAAGAAAACGGGGCGCACCGACTGGCCCGCCTCCGACTCGCCCGCCTGCGCAAGGGCCAGCAGCCGCTTGTCGCGCGGGATCGGGTTGGACGCGGCCGCCCTGAGCGATACAAAGTCGCACTCGCCGCCCTTGAGCAGCATCTTGTGCGCCATGCACGCGGCCGAGTTGCGAAAGAAGAGGTCGGCCAGCGTCTCGTGGTCGATGGCGGCGCTCTTGCCGATGGAGTGCGACACAAATTGCAGCACGCTGAGCGTGAGCTCGCCCGACGACACGGTCAGGACGCGCGCCCACGCCTCGGCCGCCTCGGCCGCCTCGGGGTCGGGCGCCTCGGCCGCGCCCGCACTCGCGCCCGCACTCGCGCCCGCGTCTCCACCCGCCGCCTTGCGCTTTCTTCGGTTGGCCACCTTGAGCACGTCGGCGAGCGTCGCGGCGTTGGCCGCGGCCACCACCTCGCGCGCGCGGTCCAGGTCGAGCCGTTCGCCGCGCGACGCCTCGATCGCGGCGAGCAGCACAAAGATGAGCACCGTGCTCCGCTTGATGAGCGCGCTGGTCTCCTCGGTGTCCTCGTCCTCCTCCTCGCGGTCGCCCAGCGTGTGCCGCCGGTACAGGCTGATGCCGCAGCACAGGAGCGTCATCGCCGTCTTCTGGCTCACCTCCTCGCCGTTGGCGATCGCGTCGCGCAGCCGGCACAGCGTGCGCCCCACCGAGAGGTGGGCCATCAGCGACAGGCGCTCCGTCGTCGTCTTGGCGCGCAGCCGGTCAACCAGCTGCGCCACCGTGCGCTTCTTGCTGTTGGCGCCCTGCTCGGACGAGCTCTCCGACATGGTGCCGCGCTAGCAGGCGCGGACGCACGCACGCACGCACGCGAGCACCGCACGATAACGCCAGGGTGCACGTCGGGGACACCGCTAGCGGTGCGCATGCACCCTCTGGCGGTCGTGCTCAGTTTTGTGGCTTGCTGCGCGCTGGTCACGCAGCTGTTCAGGCGCTGCGCACGCAGCCAGCGCGCCGCATTCCTGGACGCGCCGCAGGCACGCCGCGTCGCGTACCAGGCCCTGCCCACGACGATCGCCTGAAGATGCACCCCTTCGTCAACCACGCCACCGACGAATTGCACGCTCGGCTGTCCGAATGGGCGCACCACGGCGCGGGGGCGCAGTCGCGCGTCGTGGTGCGCCGGCTCCTCCCCGGAAGCAACACCATCACCATCGACATTGCGAACCCGAGGCCCGCGAACACGGACCGCTTCGTGGTGGCGTACCGCACCGGCGGGCTCCCGACCACGATCGTCGCAACGACAGGCACGCTCAGCACCACGGTGCGCAAGGCCTCGTTCGACACGACCGAAGCGCTGCAGCAGTGGATGCTCGAAACGGTGCAAGTTTGCAACTTGTGATGGCCAACCCGCGTGGCGCTTGGCGCGCGCAGCGATGCTGCTGCTCGACTCGACCGACCTGTCCGTCTACGAGGTGGCGGACAACACCCTCAGCCACTGGACGCACCTGCCACCGCCCATCACGTTTGAGCGCTTCGAGGCGACTGCGCGCGCGCACGTTTGCGGCCTCTTCCTCGCGACGCACATGCCGAGCTTTCGCGTGGGCGCGGACACGCTCGTCTTCGTGCGGCTGGCGCACGAGCGCGGGTGGGCGTGGGCCTCGCGCATCCGCGTTGCGCACAACGACCAGCTGCCCATCAAGGACGCGCTCATCGGCGAGGAGTTTCTCTTTCTCTGGCCCGTGCCCATGGCCATAAACGCGTACATCAACTTCAAGAAGGCGGCGCGCCGCTCGCTCGCGCTCGCCGAGGAGCAGGAAACGGCACTGCTGGACTTTTTCGACGCCGTCAAGGCGCACCCACCCGCAACGGCCTTCTGGCCGCAGCGGTTTCGGGAGCACGCGGTCGAGACCGTGCGCGAGGTGCGCGCCAAGGACCTGACCGTGCCGCAGCGCCTCTTTGTGGCCTCGCTCATGCCGCGCCCGACGGCCTTTGCGATGCGCTCGCCCGAGGACAAGTGGTCAGACCAGCTGCACGCGCAGGACCAGATCGAGCTCGACCGCTTCCTGCAAAAGCACAGGGTCGTGCCGGCTGCGATCGCTCCCAGCGCCGGGCCCACGCTGCGCGCGCGAGCGCCGCGCCAATGCTACCACGACGCCCAAAGGCGCCGCCAGAGATGCGTCTTCGACCTGCCCGACGATCTCTTGGAGCGCATCCTCTCGATCCACCTGGCGCGGAGCATGGCAGACGTCGAGCAGATGCAGGGCGCAGTCGCGAGCGCACGCCTCGTCTGTCGCCAGTTTCATCGCACGACCAACGCGTCGGTCACGCGCATGATCGTCGGCGTGACGGGGGCTGCGCGCTCGCTCCTGGGCGTTTGCCCGCGCGAACCGGCCGAGGTGCAGACCATCGTCCACGCCGCCGGGCTCACGCTGCGCCACGCCCTGACGCTGCAGGTGCCCAAGTGGCGCTCCTACGTCCGCAGGCGCAGGCTGCTCGAAACGTGCGAACGCCGCGTGCCGCACGCGCGCGTGGAGGTCGACGCGTGCCATCGGTGCGCGTTGTTGTGGGGAATCTCAGCGGCGTAGGCGTGGTGTCGCGCGTCTTGAAATAAAAACACGGAAATGTGCACACTCATGCGCACACTCATGCGCACACTCGTGCGCACACTCGTGCGCACACTCACACTCGCGCCGCCGACATGCACTGGCGCTTGGCCGCGGACGGCATGCCCAGCGCCAGCTGGCTTTTGACCGCCTCGACGGCGCACGCGGCGCAGCGCTTGATCGGGTCGGAGGCGACACGCTCCTCGCGCGCCTGCGCCCTGGCGATCAGGAGCGTGCGCGCGATGCGAACGAAGCGCGACCGGCGCTGGTTGGAGAGCCGCTCTGAGAGGAGTGGCAGCTCGATCCAGGTTCTGGCGCGCTGCTGCTTGGTGATGAGCCGGAGGTCCCAGGCCAGGCTCTCCAACCGGGTCAACGTCGCGTGTGCGCCCTCGTTGTGGTTGAGCACCGCTTCGTGCGCCGGGTCATAGTACACCAGGTTGTGCAAGCCCCAGTTGTCCACGTTGGGCACGTGCGCCCGGTGGGGCTCGACCCCGACGACACCGAAGTGCTTGATGCTCACGCACGACTCGTGCGAGGTGGTAAAGAGGCGGTGGACGAGGCAAGTCCCAGAGGCAGAGGCAGAGGCGCCAGCCAGTCGGGCGTCATCGCGCCGCCGCGGGGCGGTGGCGGTGGCGGTGGCAGTGGGGTCGTACCGCGCGTAGGTCACGACGGCTGCGCGAATGGCCACGCAATGGACCACTCCGTAGTGGCCTCCATGGTCCGACACGATCGTGTTGTGGCCACCGTTGGAGTGCCAGTAAAAGTTTTGGCCCTTGAGCACAAAGCACGCAAGCTCGTGGCGCTCTAGCCGGATGGCCAAGTCGATGCCGTGCTCCTTGTCGTCGACGGGGCTGTGGTACTTGTAGGCAAACTTGCCATTCCTGCGGCCTGCATGGCTGTCCACGTGGACGACCATGTCGAGAAACCACCCACGCAAAGGACTGGCGCTGTACGGGCGCCGCAGCGAAAATCTCTCGCGGCACCACACGACCTTGTTGCGCCCACCGTGGTCGCACATGTGCTGCAGCTCGACGTCCAGGGTGTGCCCTCCCGAGTCGCCGTGCTCGTACCACTTCTCTGCAAAGACCCACCCGACGTGCTGGAGCCTCGCAACCGGGTCGTCGGGCAGGTCCCCTTCGTGGTCAAAGAGGTGCGCAAGGGCGGTCAAAAGCGGGGGGTTCACCGAGTAGTCTGACATTGTTTGTCGCGTTTGTCAATGCGCACGCACGAGCACCGGGCCCTGGGCCCCGGGCCCTGGGTCCTGGGCTGCTGAATCCACAAACACTGACAACCACTGACAGCCCAGACAGTCTCAATCCCAACGGCCCTAGTTGACGCGCACGTGCACGAGGCATCAGGCGCTGGCGCGCAAGAGTAGGGACCCTAGCACCGTGCGCAGGGTCCCTAGTCACAAATTGTCAAGTGCTAGCCAACCCAAGAGTAGGGACCCTAGCACCATGCGCAGGGTCCCTACTCTTTCGGCGGGCAGGTTCGCGGGCAGGTGGGTGGGCGGGAGGGCGGGAAGCGTCGCGCGGATAAGCTGCGCACCTTGCCGTCTTAGAGCAGGGAGGAGCGTGGCGTGCAGCGGTGGGGGCGTCCGGGCCATGAGCTTGCGTCGCGTCGACGTTGCCGCTGAGGACGCCTCGGCGTCGCTGTCGATCGGTGCGGCCATCGGCGCGCTCGCCGACCGCCTGCCGGTCGCGACGCGCCTCAACCACGTGCTCGCGGTTGGCGCCAAGTTAAAGCTGGAGCGGCAGCGGCCGTTGTCGTCGTCGATGCGCAGGCCCGTCAACACCGACGCGTGGGCTCGCGGCGACGCCAGGTATGCCAATTACGAGACCAGGGGCTACAAGTTTACTGGCACAAAGGTGATGCAGCGGCTGCCGGCCTACCAGCGAGCCATCCGCGACGTCGCGACAACTCCGCAAAACCGGCAGTACGTGGCGTATGCGTTGGCCGAGGTTGCAACCTTGGGCCAGGCTGCCCAAACCATCGAAGACCTCGACTACCTGCGCCAGGTGGATGCCTACAGTGCGCTTTTGTGGATCGTCCACCACACCAACCCGGGCACGCAGAGGCACAACCAGGCCAAGATGATGATCCGCGAATCGCTGTACCACGACAAGGAAAACCAGGCCGGGATTGCAAACACGGCGTGGCAGGAGCTCATGTTTTGCGACCAGTACCTGGGCCTGCAGTTCAACATCCTGAACTACCCGCAACTGACCCCCAAAGAGCTCAAGCAGCTGCACGCCGCCGTCGCATCAAAGCACATTGACCGGGTGGAGAGGTCCCAGTACAATGACATGGCCCAGCAAGAGCAGCAAGAGCGCGCCGCTCGTCTCAACCAGAACTCCTGGACCCTTGAGCATGGCATGTATAGCTGAGACGGCAAGCCACGCGTGTGACGGGGTCGGGCGGCGATTTGCGCAATGCGCAACGCACTCGGCGCGTGCAAGAATGCGACGAGGGAACCTTTACACACACACACACACACACACACACAGTCGCTGCACACCTGTGCGTGTAAACCTTGAGCCTTAACCGGGTTTGATTTTTTCCTAACGCACTCACGCACTCACTCGCTCCCCGCCGTGACACGCTCGGGCCCGGGCCGGCCCAGCCGGCCGCGGTTGCCGTACGCGTCCATCGTCGCGGCCCACGTTGGCGTGGCGTCGTACGCCTCCCACTCGGCCGTGGACGCGACGCGGTACGCGACGCGCGGGCCGCTGGGGTCGTCAAAGGTGTGCAGCTGCACGCGGCGCTGCGGAAACATGATCTTGCGCTCCTCGGGCTCGTACGCCGGGTGCATCGGCAGGCCGTACTCGGCCAACGACTTCATGGGGTTGTGAATGCGCTGGTGCACGAGGTTGTGGTACCACTTGGTCGGGTCCTTGGACTGCGCCGCGTACGGCGAGTAGCACTGCGGCTGGTAGGTGCGCTTGTCGTAGACCTCGATGATCTTGTGGATGTGCAGGTTTGCGTGCAGGTTGGCAAACATCTTTGCGATCTGGCCCGACTTGATCAGCGGTGGCTCCTGCGTGGTGATCCACTGGTTTGTGCGCTCCGTGCCAAAGAGTGGCTCGTGCGAAGTTGTCGCGCGCCACCCCAGGAACATGCGGCGCATGAGGTACGTGGCCTTCTTCTTGAGCACCTCGTGCACGAGCCGCTCGTAGAAGACGAGCATGTGCCCCACCGGGATCTCCACCGGCCCGTGCGCATCGGCGATGCTCTGGTAGTGCGCCTTCTCCGCTGGGTCGGTGATCTTGGCAAAGCCATTGTTGCGGTCGCGCGCGCTCGCCTCGAGGTGCGTGCGCGGCGCGCAGCTAAAGTACTGCGACTGCGTGTCCAGGTTGATCCAGCCGCCAAAGATGTCGTCGCCTGGCTGCGTGCCCACCGACTCGTCGCGGTGCCAGGTCTCGCTGTCTGGCAACAGGCCCTTGGGCCGGCGCATGAGCCGGTCGAAGCACTGCTCGAGCCGGCGCCCGTTGAGCGGCAGCGCGTCGTTGTCGAGCAGCCACGCCTCGCACATCTCGCGCATCTTGCGCACAAACGGGTGGTGGAAGGACGACGGGTTGCCCAGCGCGCCAAAGCCGCCGAGCACGGGGGTCCAGTCGTCGTCCAAGGGCCGCGGCGGCGCCAAGAACTCGGGGCTCTCCAAAAAGTGCTGGTCGAAGGCGGCGCGCGCCTGGCCGAGCATCTGCGGGTCGACCAGCGGCGTGGGCAGCACGACGTAGCCTTCGCGCATCAGGTGCGCCTGGTGGTCCGGACCGAGCGGTTGCATCGGGCCGTCATCGCCCCCACCGGCCCCGGTGGGCGCGCCCAAGCGCAGGCCCGAGAGGGCCGGCAGGAGGTCGTCCATGGAAACGCGCGCTCTCTCTCTCTCACTTTAGACACACGCACACACACGTATTATCCACGCAGACGGATCATCCCCTCCTGGCCAGGCCACAGCACAAGGGTTGAGTCGATTTCAAACCCCTGGATCACGTCGTCGCACGGCTTCTCGGGAAAGTAGGAGTACACGCACGTCCGGACACCGGGACGCACGTCCCAGTCGTGGTAAAAGGCGCACTGTCCCCGCGCTTCCGTAAACTTCTTCAGCTTGCACTCGATGCGGATGTCATTGTCCGTCGTCTTGTTCCTGGCGATCAGGGCCACGTCGACCTTCAAGCGCTTCGACTTGTTAGGGGACTGGATCACGAGCTCGACCTTCACGTCGTGCGTCTTGTAGACCTCCCTCTCCATGAGCCAGTCTAGGAGCGGAACCGTGCACTTCTGCTGCTCCGCGTTGGTGCGCGTGCAGTCCGTGACCTCCCACGTGTTGTTCGTGATCTTCTCCCGCAGCTCGGTGAGCTCTTTCTTGGCCGCGTGCGCCGCCGTTTGCTTTTGCTTCTTGTTTGCCAGGTCCCTCTTTAGCTCGTCGAAACCAGACGCAAGTTGGTCGGCCTTGCGCTTCAGGTCAGGGTCCTCGCTCGCCTCGAAAAGAACCCTTGCAAACTCGTCACCGCCAGTGTGCGTGTCCTCTGCCGTTGTCGACGATGGCGTGGAAGAAGCTTGCGCCTGCTCTGGCTGCTCCGGCTGCTCCGGCGGTTCCGGCGGCCGCTCCCGTAGCGCCGGCGGCGATGGTGGGAGAAACGGATGTAGACGAACTTGATTAAAAATGAACTTTTTTT
>ENA-ORDA01003073-ORDA01003073.1-marine-metagenome-genome-assembly--contig:-NODE-3073-length-11974-cov-2.851391_pt1 | contig 11974 bp, 8 predicted proteins | sample MGYA00237778_ERZ508506 | MGnify/ENA primary metagenome ERZ508506 (study PRJEB26177, sample SAMN06267891) | marine metagenome | isolation source: Monterey Bay, California, USA | place: Pacific...
TTTTTCAAAAGCAATTTTAACATAGTTAGCATTCACTGGTCTGTATAGACGATTGTCAAAGGCTAGCAACATATCTCAATCCAACAACCAATCAAGTAAACCCCAGATGCGAGATCATTCACCCTCGGACATGAGCCTTAGGCACGCGTGGCGCTGTAGTTTGCCGGGATAATCCCGCAAACTGGCTGGATAGATGAATTTTTTAGACTTGAACTTGCCTCGCCAAAAACCAGCAACTTCCAATGGCTAATATACATTTAGACAACGTTGGAGGCTATTACCAGTTTTTGCCGGCTTCAGTTCAACACCGATAAATGAAAACGCTTGAATACCTTAATACATGAACTATAAAGCATCATATTGATTTAAATCTCCTGATAATATGATTAATTTTTCATTAAAAAGCATCATAATGCATCAAAAGTTTGACGATCGAGTGAAGGTCAGTTAGCCTTTAAATCTATTTGGAGAAATATTTTATGAGTGACATGATCGACTTTGAGACCGATCCGTCTCAATATCGTCACTGGCGCGTCGAATATGACGGTGATGTGGCGCAGCTTTTTATGGATGTCGATGAAAATGGCGGTCTGTTTGACGGCTATGACCTGAAATTAAACTCATATGATTTGGGTGTTGACATAGAACTAGCTGACATTGTTCAGCGTATGCGATTTGAGCACCCAGAAATTCGGGTTGTGGTTCTCAAGTCAGGTAAGGATAAAGTATTCTGTGCTGGGGCAAATATCCGGATGCTAGCTGGCGCGGCACACGCTCACAAAGTCAATTTCTGTAAATTCACTAATGAGACACGAAATGCAATTGAAAATGCTGAATTTGAGTCAGGCCAGAAATATGTTGCCGCGATCAAAGGGGCCTGTGCCGGCGGTGGTTTCGAACTCGCGCTTGCCTGCAACCACATTATGCTTGTTGACGATGGTGCATCCACTGTAGCTCTACCTGAAGTTCCTTTACTGGCGGTGCTGCCGGGCACCGGCGGTCTAACACGCCTGACCGACAAACGGCAGGTCCGCCGGGATCTTTGTGATGTGTTCTGCGCGATGGAAGAAGGAGTGCGTGGCGCCAGAGCCCTTGACTGGCGCCTTGTTGATGAAATTGTTAGCAATTCTAAATTCAATGATGTTGTTGACGAGCGAGCAGCTAAATTTGCGTCTGAATTGGGTAAACCATCTCACGTCGGTATTGCGCTGACGCCGCTTCAAAAAACTATTGCTGAGGAAGGCTCAGTTCATTATTCGACTCTTACAGTAGAAGTTGATCGGATAGGCGGTACGGCAACACTGATGATAAATGGTCCCGATACTGCGCCACCTGCAAACATAGATGACTTTGTGAAGGCTGGCAGCGATTCCTACATGCTACGTCTGGCGCGGGAATTGGATGATGCCATCTTACACTTGCGTCTGAACGAGCGTGAGGCAGGCTTGTTGATTTTCCGCAGCCAGGGTGATCCGGCAACGCTCCTTGAGCACGAGGAACAACTTCATAAAAATTCTGGTCACTGGTTAGCCAACGAAGTGCTGTTATATTGGAAACGGATTCTGAAACGTGTCGATGTCACCTCACGCTCGATGGCTGCATTGGTTGAGCACGGTTCGTGCTTCGCGGGACTTCTGGCCGAGCTGCTTTTTTCTGTAGATCGCACCTACATGATGGAAGGTGAATTCGAGGGCAACAACCGTCACATTGCTTCCATAACCTTGTCATCGTCAAATCTGGGAACGATGCCGATGGCCAACGGGTTAAGCCGTCTAGCAACGCGGTTTCTAGGCGAACCGGAAACACTCACTGCAGTGGAAACCTCCGTCGGCACCCCGCTGGACGCCAATGCTGCAAGTAACCACGGCCTTGTGACATTCACCTATGATGATGTGGACTGGGAAGATGAAGTGCGGATTTTCATCGAAGAGCGCGCTAGCTTCTCGCCGGACGCGATGACTGGCATGGAAGCAAATCTTCGCTTTGCTGGTCCAGAAACGATGGAAACACGTATCTTTGGCCGGCTGACCGCTTGGCAAAACTGGATTTTTCAACGGCCGAATGCGGCTGGGGAACAAGGAGCACTGCAGCGTTACGGCACAGGTGTGCGAGGCAAGTATAATATGGAGCGCGTTTAGCGGCAGCGTAGTCAATGGATGCATTAACACCGATAACGTTATCAGATAAGGACTTTGGACCATGCAAAATGTAATGAGTGTTAGCTATGACACAAAAATTCCCAACAATGTCAATCTATCCTCTGACCGGCGGGTATTGAAGGCGCTTGAGAAATGGCACCCAGGGTATATTGATTGGTGGTCTCGGTTGATTCCAAAACAGTTCCAGGACGCAAATGTATATCTGCGCACTGCCGTAGGCGTTGAGACTGGTGGGTGGGCAAAGTTTGATTACGTGAAGATGCCCGAATACAGATGGGGTATTCTTCTTGCGCCCCAAGTTGAGGATAGACAAATTGCTTTTGGTGAGCATTCTGGTGAGAAGGCTTGGCAGGAAGTGCCAGGCGAATACCGCGCTATGCTACGCCGCTTGATCGTCATTCAGGGTGATACCGAGCCCGGCTCGGTCGAACAGCAACGTTTTCTTGGGCTGACCGCGCCGTCTCTTTATGATATGCGTAACCTGTTTCAGGTAAATGTGGAGGAAGGCCGTCACCTTTGGGCAATGGTCTACCTCTTGCAGAAATACTTTGGTGCAGACGGACGTGAGGAAGCAGACATGCTTCTTCGCCGCAGTTCGGGTTCGGACGATGCGCCGCGTATGCTTGGTGCGTTTAACGAAGAGACGCCAGACTGGCTATCATTCTTCATGTTTACTTACTTCACTGACCGTGATGGCAAGATGCAGTTGGAAAGCCTGGCCCAGTCCGGGTTTGATCCGCTTAGCCGAACATGTCGCTTCATGCTGACCGAAGAAGCACATCACATGTTTGTGGGCGAAACTGGCGTTGGCCGTACCATTCAAGCAACTGCCGAGGCGATGAACAAGGTTGGCATCACCGACCCATATGACATTAATGCTATTCGGGATCTTGGGGTTATTGATCTGCCGACCATCCAGAAAAAACTAAACCTGCATTATTCGCTGTCGCTTGACTTGTTTGGTCAAGAAGTATCGACCAACGCGGCAAACGCGTTTAATGCCGGTATTAAGGGCCGTTATATGGAGCACCGCCTGGCAGATGATCACAAGCTGTCAAAAGACACCTATGACGTGAAGGTGGTCAGGGACAATCAGATCATTACCGAACAGATGCCTGCGCTCAACGCCATAAACATGCGTCTGCGTGACGACTATGTGAATGATGCATCGGGTGGCCTGAACCGGTGGAACAGAACACTAAAGCGCGCCAACATTGATTTTACATTCACCTTGCCGCATGAAGGGTTCAACCGCAGCATCGGCGTATTCTCGGCGGTGAGCATCAACCCGCAGGGCGACATCATTTCAGCTGATGAATGGGCATCACAAGCCAGCAGCTGGCTGCCAAGTACATCTGATGCTGCGTTCATTCAGTCGCTTATGAAGCCTTGCTTTGAGGCTGGTCAATATGCGAGTTGGATTGCCCCTCCCAAGGTTGGCATCAATAACCAACCGGGTGATTTTGAGTATGTGCAGCTTCACATGGCTTAAGCACTTGATGATGTGTTTGTTCCAATGCCTGCCGAGCCTTGCTCTCAACTTAAAATGAGGATGAAAATAAACCCACGAGTGTAAGGTTATGGAGAGGAATAAATGAAAATTAATATTGTTTATGCAACGATCCTAGGCACCTCGCAAATGGTAGCCGAAGAACTGGATGACGCATTGTCAGACAAATATGAAATTGATGTACAGGACATTTTGCAAATCAGTCCGGCCGAGCTTAGTGGTGACGCATTTTATGTATTCATCTCCTCCACAACTGGTCATGGCGATATGCCTGATTCAGCATATGATTTTGTTGCTGCAATAAACGAAACAAATGCCAATCTCTCAAAAATCAATTTTGCAATCTTTGGACTTGGTGATCAGGGATATGCCGACACCTTCAATATGGGCAGCGAAAAACTGGCCAATTTGTTAAAAGGCGCAGGTGCCAAGCAAATTGGCGAACGTGGACTGTTTGATGCCTCAACTCTCGATATGCCAGAAGACATCGCCATTCCGTGGCTCAAGGATATTCTTGCTGAAATGTCAGAACTTGCTGAAGTGGGATAGGTACGGTGCGAGCGACTGTGCAGCCGGATAAAGCCAACCCAGAACTTGCCGAACTATCACTGCGTATTGGGGGTTGCGTGCGCACATTGCGCCAGGCCCGGGGTATGTCCCGACGCATGCTTAGCAATGTTTCCGGCGTTTCTGAACGATATCTAGCGCAACTAGAGACCGGTAACGGTAATGTTACCGTTGGCATACTTCATCGCCTTTCCCTTGTATTTGGCTGTGCCGTGGAGGATCTGGTTGCAGGTGGCGCGAAGCCAAATTTGAAAAAGGGAAACCGCCTGGCGCTTATGGGGGTTCGAGGCGGAGGCAAGACAACACTTGGCACGGCGATTTCTGTCAAACACGACGTACCCTTTATCGAAATTTCCAAACAGGTCAGAGCCGTCAGTGGGATGGATGTCGGCGAAGTGATTTCTCTATACGGTCAAGAAGGTTTTCGCCGGTATGAGGAAGAGGCCATTGCCAGCATCATAGAGAACTATGACAAGGTGGTTATCGCAATTGGTGGCGGTATAGTGGAAACAAGGGAAAATTATAATCTTTTGTTGCATCATTTTCATACTGTATGGATAAAGGCGAGCGCCGCGGAACACATCGGGCGTGTTCGCGCCCAAGGTGATGAACGCCCGATGGCAGGGTTTGCCGCAGCAGAGGAACATTTGGCCAACATGCTCTCGCAGCGTAAAGCTGAATTCAACCGTGCTGATCTCGTTTTAGATACCGGCGGAGTTCCTATTGACTACTCTGTTGCGAAATTAACGGAGTTAATAAGTGCTAACGCTATCTTGTAATTATTGTTCGCGGCTAGCCTGCAAATCTTTTTATATGCAATGTTTATGAACCTGACTTTGGAGATCTGAATGGCTGTCACATTGCATAAACAAGAAAATTGCGGCTTTGTCATGCTGAATAACCCACCGGTTAACGCAATCAATCAAAAAATGCGAGAAGACCTTATCGATGCGGTAACTTGGGCTGAGAATGAAGGGCTAGAGCGAATAATCTTATCCGGTATGGGTCGGAGTTTTGCAGCTGGTGCCGATACAAAAGAATTCGACCAACCTGCCATCTCGCCTCACCTTCCCGATGTTGTAAACCGGATTGAGACAAGCACTGTTCCATGGATTGCAGCTATTCATGGAACCGCGCTTGGCGGCGGCGGTGAATTAGCGCTTGGATGCCGGTACCGTATCGCCCGAGCCGATGCTACGATCGGGTTTCCTGAAGTGATTCTTGGCCTTGTACCTGGCGCCGGCGCAACGCAGCGTTTGCCACGCTTGGTCGGGCTTGCCGAAGCACTAAAGTTAATCCCAACAGGAAAAACCATTTCTGGCAAGGCAGCTATGACCATTGGATTGGTTAATGCGATTGATGATGATCCGGTTGCTGCAGCAAAGCTGATCGATCAGAAGATATTAAGTGAGGCGGTTCCGTTAAGCCTGATGAAGGCAAGAACAGACAAGACCGTAAATTATGACACCGCTCGACAAATTGCCATTAGAAGAATGCGCGGTCAAGAAGCACCTTTAACGGCGATTTCATTACTGGAGACGGCGCAAACAGCTACCTTTGACGATGGCATGCAAAAAGAACGCAACGCGTTTCTTACCTTAAGGACATCATCCCAAGCCCGCGCCCTTCGACATATCTTTTTTGCCGAACGCGCTGCCAAAAAGCCGCCAAAAGCCATTGAAACGCAAAAACCCACACTAAAGCCGCTGAACCATGTGATTGTGATAGGTGGCGGCACAATGGGAAGTGGCATCGCCTATGCGTTTTTGAATGCCAACATCAGAGTAACAATCCTGGAGTCTGATGATGCCGGCATGCAGCGGGCAAACACCGCCATTGACACAATCATATCCGCCAGCCTCGCCTCTGGCCATATTGATCCGCAAGCTGCCACCGATCGGCGCAATCTTTTGAAAGTGATGATGATCCAGCCCGATTCCGATACGGGAAAGTGGCGTAATGACGATCTAGCTAATGTTGACCTTTTGATTGAGGCCGTTTTTGAGGACCTTGCGATCAAGAAAGAAATTCTACAAGCCATAGAACCCGCTCTCGACCCTAATGCCATTATAGCCACCAACACATCTTATCTTGATGTAAATAAACTTGCCGCATGCCTCGATAATCCATCACGGTTTGTCGGACTACATTTCTTTGCCCCAGCGCATATTATGAAGCTTCTTGAAATTGTTAAAGGTAGCGAAACATCACCAGTGGCATTAGCAATGGGATATGCTGTTGCAAAATCACTCGGCAAGATGCCAGTGGTGGCTGGGGTATGCGATGGTTTTATCGGTAACCGCATTCTTGCAGCACTTCGCGAAGCCGCCGACACAACTTTAATGGATGGCAGCACCCCTGCCGAAATTGATAGGGCTATGGTTGCTTTTGGCTATGCGATGGGACCTTATGAGACACAGGACCTTTCTGGCCTTGATATTGCCCATGCAAATCGGCGGCGCCTTGATGCAAGCCGCGATCCGTCCCGCCGTTATATTCCCATTGCCGATTGCCTGGTCACACAGAACCGGCTCGGTAAAAAAAATGGCGCTGGATGGTACCATTATCCAAATGGCAACATCGCTGTTGACCCAAAGGTTGAAGATATTATCTGCCGTGAAGCAGAGGCCGCAAACATCAAACGTCGCCATTTCAGTTCAGATGAAATCCAGCAACGTTTGCTACTAGCCATGATTAATGAAGCTGCCAATACTCTGAATGAAGGTATTGCCGTCTCCGCCGCAGATATTGATCTCGTGCTAGTTCACGGATACGGATTTCCGCGTTGGCGTGGCGGATTAATGCATTATGCCGACCAATTAGGCGCAACACTTGTTATGGCCGAACTAACTAAACTATGCGATGAAGACCCGCTATTCTGGCAGCCAAGTCGGCTCATAATTGATTGCGCCAAGACGGGACGAGATTTTGCATCATATAATGACCAATCCGCCAAACAACCTATCCTTTAGTTACTCATTTTGACACATCTTGCGGGTAAAAGCTCTCACCAGACACTCGATTCCAATAAACAGCAAGCCGAGGGTCATCAACTTCCTTGCCATCGATTAGCGCATTAATTTCAACACGCGGGTATATCTGGTCAGCAAGCAAGATTTTGCTTGCTGAAACTCTGCGCACAATATGACGTCGGTTCAACTGACTTGGATGCTGCAGCCCGGCTGATTCCATCATTTCGGCAACCGCCTCTACACTATTCTTATGAAAATTGAATACTCTTGTTGCACGGTCTTCAACATCAATAACACGATAACGCTTAGGGTCCATTGTTGCCACTCCACTTGGGCACCGACTCGACGCACAATCACGAGCCTGAATACATCCAACTGCAAACATAAACGGTCTTGCCATGTTGCACCAATCAGCTCCAAGCGCACAGTGCCTTACAATATCGTAAGCGCTGACAATTTTGGCCGAGGCAGCAATTTTCACACGGTCACGTAGACCAGCTCCACGAAGACAATTATCTACAAAAATAAGTGCATCACGGAGGGGTGAACCAATATTGTCCGTGAATTCAACCGGCGCCGCTCCAGTTCCGCCTTCAGAGCCATCAACAGTTATAAAATCGAGCATTACTCCGCTATCGACCATAGCCCTAACTATTGAAATGATTTCCCATGGATGACCAATGCAAAGCTTGATTCCAACGGGCTTGCCCCCTGCCAGATCACGCAGTTTATCCGCAAAGGTTAATAATTCATTTGGCGTTGAAAACTCGCTGTGTCTCGATGGTGAGATCACATCTTGGTAAGCTGGAACACCTCTAGCCTCAGCAATTTCTGGCGTTACTTTCGGTGCCATTAGCATGCCGCCATGCCCAGGCTTTGCACCTTGGCTAAGCTTTATCTCAATCATTTTTACTTGATCCAGTGAAGCTTTTTCTTTGAATTTCACTGGGTCAAATTGGCCACATTCTGTTCGACAACCAAAGTAACCTGTTGAAATTTGCCAAATTGTATCACCACCTCCAGCCTCATGATATTTTGATAAGGAACCCTCCCCGGTATTATGCGCAAAACCACCAAGCTTTGCGCCTGCCGAAAGTGATTGGATAGCGGGTGGGGACAACGCGCCAAAACTAGTGCCAGAAATGTTTAGTACCGAAGCATCATAGGCTTTATCACCTTCACCAACACGGATACGGAAATCTCTAGATTCAATATGTGATGGAAGCAAGGAATGGTTTAACCAGTTAAAGTTCTCAGCATACATATTCTGATCAGAACCAAAGGGCCGGGTAGCCAATATACCTTTCGCTCGCTGGTAAACCATCGCACGTTGGTTACGAGAATAGGGGAGTTCATCAGTGTCAGATTCCCAAAAGTACTGACGTAATTCTGGACGTATTGACTCAAAAATGAATCGAAACCTACCGAGTAAGGGATAATTTCCGAGTATAGCTCGTTTTTTCTGCGTGTAATCTGAAATCCCCAAGAGCCCAAGGGTTCCAAGAACAGCAGCAGGAATTAAAAACATCATGTCAACTAAGCTAAGTGCAGCCAACGCGATAGAGCCTGTTACCGAATATGTTACTAAGGAAAACCGTCCAAAAAGATAGTCCATAATCACCCCCAACCAAAAAGTCAGTGTATACGAGCAAAACTAGGGGAAATTTGCAAGGGTGAGGTTATCCAGAAGCCAAAACAGCAGTTTGACTATTTCCGCAGAAAACCCTTCGTCTTTAAAAAATCTAGCATATGTGGTCGGGACTCCTTGCTTAGCATGCCTGACATTTGTTCACTCCAACTCATCGATTTCTGATTGCTGGAACGCGTCGCATAGTAGCCACGTATAGCCTCATCATAATCGCTAAAATTTGTCCCATCTGCTCCATTGCCGTAGCTATTTTCACGCAGCACAATGTTGATCGGTAAACGTGGTTTTACTTCTGGATTCTGATCAGGCCAGCCAAGGCACAGTCCAAAGACAGGATAGGTGTCATGTGGCAAATCCAGAACCATTGATACTTCCGCCGGGTTATTGCGAAGTGCTCCAATATAGCAAATACCAAGCCCAGCTGACTCTGATGCCACCACAATATTTTGCGCAACAAGTGCGGCATCGACCGTTGCGATAATAAATTGTTCAGTAAAGCCGGTATTTGCTTCCGACCCATGCAAATCACAACAGCTCGCCGCGCGGTTCATATCAGCACAGAACACCAAAAATTCTGCGGCTGTCTCAACATAAGCCTGATTATTGGCAAGGCTTGCCAATTTCGACCTTTTCTGAAGATCAGTGACACGTATTATAGTAGCCGCCTGAAAGAAATTTGACGATGCGGCGGCCTGACCAGCCTTAATCAAATCCTCAAACAAGTCCGGCTGAATTCGCCTATTCTGAAATTGCCTAATCGATCGATGCGCCTTTAAAAGATCAATTGTTGAGTTCATAAAACTACCTTTCTTTGTGATCAGACAAATCATCATTTAGACGATCAAGAACGCAACGCCTTAGCCAATGTGTAAACCTTAATCAAGGAAGTTAGACGCATCACTCCAGCCTTGCTGAGAGGCTAAAATAGACAAGCCCTAAACCGCAATCAAGCCCTTGGACACGCCTTATAGAAAGAGAGGGATACGAAGTAAGCGGCTAGATGATTTTTGGTTTACTGTGCCGCTTTTGTTACGGTCTAGTCGTTACGAGTGCGGATCACATCAATAATGGCATCAGTTACCTGATCAGTGGTGGCGGTACCGCCAAGATCAGGGGTATGAAGTTCTTTATTGACAGTGATGGTTTCAATCGCATCCATTAGCCGTGCCGCCGCCGCTGTCTCACCAATATGGTCCAGCATCATTGACGCACTCCAAAAGGTTGCAACCGGATTGGCGATGCCTTTACCGGTGATATCAAAGGCCGAACCATGAATCGGTTCAAACATTGATGGGCTGGTGCGCTCGGGGTTCAAATTGGCAGTCGGAGCAACACCGATTGATCCGGCTAATGCCGCGGCCAAGTCAGATAAAATATCAGCATGCAAGTTCGTCGCAACAATCGTATCAAGCGTTTCCGGCTTCATCGTCATGCGAACCGTCATTGCATCAACCAGGACTTTATCCCACGTAACATCCGGGAAGTCTTGGGCAACTTCATTTGCGACCTCGTCCCACATCACCATGCCGTAACGCTGTGCATTTGATTTAGTCACAACAGTCAGCAATTTACGGGTTCTGGATTCCGCCAATTCAAAGGCATAGCGCATCACCCGCTCAACCCCGACGCGAGTAAAGACCGAAAGGTCGGTGGCAATTTCATGCGGCTGTCCGCGGTGGCTGCGGCCACCTTGCCCAGCATATTCGCCCTCTGAGTTTTCGCGAACAATTACCCAATCAAGATCCTTTGCCGTTACCCCAGCAAGCGGACTTTTAATCCCGGGCAGAATGCGTGTTGGCCGCACATTGGCATATTGATCGAGCGGCTGGCAGATACTCAACCGCAAACCCCACAAGGTTAGATGATCAGGAATATCAGGCGCGCCTACCGCACCAAATAATATAGCGTCAAAATCACGCAAAGCTTCGGCCCCATCTGCGGGCATTAGTGCCCCCTCGCGCTTATAGCGATCACTACCCCAGTTAAAGCTGGTAACGTCGAGCGCAAACCTCCCATCGCGTTCGGCCAGAATATCAAGAACACGAAGACCCGCACCAATCACCTCAACGCCAATCCCATCACCTGGGATTGACGCAATTTTATACCGTTTCATTTATCAAATTCTCCAAACACCCAAAACCATGATGGCAAGAATGTTCAATTCATAAAATAGCCCAGTCTATTGACCCACTTAATTGGATCTAAACTGGCTCATTTCATCCTCAATGATCGCTGCGATCACATCACAATCATCGACTGAGAAGGTCAATGGTACCCGCATATCGAGAGTCTTTTCTAAAACACGCAAAGTTGTTGGCAGCACCGGAATATCGTCAATATAGCGCCAACTATCATACCGACTGGTGAAGGCCTTGGGCTCGTCGTCACCAAACCATTTCAATTCAACCCCGCGTTTTGCACAAGCCGCAACAAACTCAGGGATTGCAGATCTGGTCAGCCCTTCAGCACGGAACTGGATTGACGACCCAACGTAAAACTCATCTTGTTTGCGGGCCGGAATAACCACGCCTGTCATACCAGAAAGTGACGTGTGAAGACGGTCATAAAGCTGATTCCAGCGCTCCAGATTGTACTCAATAACTGGGAGTTGCGTCCGTAGAATGGCAGCGCGCATATGATCCATTCGGCCTGAATAATTTGGCGCATGAAGCCGTACTTTTTGAAACACATCCTCGGCTGGAATAGCACCATGACGCCCATAAAGCATGTAAGAGCCAGACGAAACCACTGCGCGCGCCGCAAGCTCGGCATCATTGGTAGTCAAAAACCCACCTTCGCCCGAATTCATGTGTTTATAAGTTTGTGTCGAAAACGCGGCGACCTTGCCGAAATTCCCCGACCGGATACCGCGCCATTTCGCCCCCATCGTGTGGGCGCAATCCTCGATCAGGCAGATATCATATTTGGCGCAGACAGCTAGCAGTTTGTCCATATTGGGAATATGACCTCGCATATAGGATAGCAGCAAATATTTTGCCCCACTTGCCGCTGCTTTGGCATCAAGATCATCAAAATCAATATGATAGGACTCATCAATATCCACCAGAACTGGAACACCACCAACATTATGAATAGCACCTGGTACCGGTGCCAATGT
>ENA-ORDA01003082-ORDA01003082.1-marine-metagenome-genome-assembly--contig:-NODE-3082-length-11954-cov-2.661446_pt1 | contig 11954 bp, 8 predicted proteins | sample MGYA00237778_ERZ508506 | MGnify/ENA primary metagenome ERZ508506 (study PRJEB26177, sample SAMN06267891) | marine metagenome | isolation source: Monterey Bay, California, USA | place: Pacific...
CCACCCACCGACAACATCATTGCAATACCAAATACCAAAGACGTGATGGGGATGATGAGGTTTACCGCGGCGAGTGCCGTCACCCCGATATAGTTACCGATAAAAATGCCGTCTACCAGCGATGCAGACGTCATCGCAATCATGCTGGCAAGCGATGGGACCAAATACTTGAAGAACGTAGGTGCAATCGCACCATCGAGCGCGGCGCTCGTTTCTTCTGAGCCATTATCATTCATCCGAGCACCCTATCGGCTCTACCCCTACCGATACAACCGATATCACCACTGGACGATAAAAAGTATTTAGAAATAACCACCGTCATTGACGGAATCGCCCCCTTATACCCACCAGGATACCCGCTGGAAAGCCCAGCAAAGCGCCACTATGCGCTTCAATTCAAACCCATTCGACGTGAAATACCGGATCAGAATGGCATGAAAAATAGACTCAAACGATTACGAGCGATAAAAGGTTGGATCCAAGCCGAGCTGGCAACGCAACTGGGCGTTTTCCGGCAAACCATCATCGCGATGGAAAAGGTAAGTTCGACCCGCGCCTGCCGTTGGCCTCTAAAACAGCCCGGTTATTTAAATTGTCGTTCGAAGAAATATTCGACGATCAAGATCCAAATTAGGGGCGAGTACGGTCGCTCTGGCGTTGTGCTATTTCGAATCAAACATTCTTTGTCTGGCCTAATGCAGCCCAACAGGTTGGTGTCGCGCTTTATTCGTTTCAAAACCGAGCAGTAAAGCCTCCCGCCTCCGAGCTTGCTCAAACGAGCAACGCGCTATTTGTACCGCACCGTTTTGGGTTTGACTCAGAACTCTCACATCGACGTGCGCTCAAATGGCCCAGAACGCCGCTCATCGCCCAATGTTGAACGCGTGGTTAATACGCTCTGGCCGCTTCCTGCGAGTCTACCAACGATGTTATCGCGCGCCGCTTGCGTTTAAACGCAATGGCTAGCCCTTGCTTCGGTCTACGTATTTCGACCTACCCACCAACCCTCTCCAGCGAACCAGCACCTCACCCCGCCAATTAACGGAACGGGACTTCTAGTTCTTAGGGTTCGCTAGTAAGGGCGACAAAGACGTTCTATAAGCGCTTGATCCAGTAGTCCGACTCATCTGCTATGCGCGTCTGCTGCCAGAATTCAATCAACGTACCCGGCCAATTCTGTGTAATCTTACCGCTGGCATTTTTATACCATGTATTCACATTGGACTGACCCCACGCCATTTTCGCATTGCCTTCATCTATCCAATGGTTATACGCGTCGCACACGTCCTGCTTCACATCCAGGTAGGCGGCGTCTTTTTCCAGAAGCAGCGCCAGACACCCTAGAATGTAACGCACCTCACATTCAGAAAAAAAGATGATACTTCCGTTCACCACGATATTCGTGTTGGGCCCATACGTACAGAACAAGTTGGGAAACCCAGGCACCGTTACCCCTTTGTAGGCCTGTGGGGCATCGGCCCATTGCTCGTGAAGTTCAACATTATCCAGACCGTATACTTTCATTGGAAATAGAAACTCACTTGCCTTGAAGCCGGTCCCGTAAATCAACACATCAAATTCATGCTCGACCCCATCGCTGGTTCGAACGCCGTTCGCTGTAATACAGTCGATTTGCTCAGTGATCAGGTCGACGTTGTCTTTTTTCAGTGTGCGCAGATACTTGCCATCGTCGATAAGCATTCTCTTCGCAAACGGCGGGTAGCCAGGCGTGCACTTTGCTAATAGATCATCTCTGCCTTTAAGCTCACCTCGAAGGTTTTCGAGGAACATTTCTCTCACCATCTGACTGACTACACCGACAGATTCTTCCGGCCGATCCCAGCCTTCGTCGGCTCTTGCGGCAGCCAACATACCTTCAGAAGAACGCCAGAACACCTTGAATCGAAACCACTTGGCATAAAACGGCACATGGCGCTGCAGCCAGTGCACACCCGCCGGAACCTCATTGAAATACTCAGGGTTTGGAACAATCCACGGCGGCGTTCTTTGGAACAACGTCAACGACGCTGCCTGCTCTGCAAGTATTGGCGCGAACTGAAATGCACTACCGCCGGTACCAATAACCCCAATTCTCTTGCCACTAAGATCGTGTTCGTGTTGCCAGCGAGCACTGTGAAAAGAAACACCGTTGAAATTCTCTGCACCCGGAATGTCAGGTATGTGTGGCCTGTTTAGTTGGCCAACGGCACTGACCACGGCGTTTGCTGTAATTGTTCGAGTCTTGCCGTCGCTTATCGCCTGCACTAGCCACTGACCAGATAGCTCATCAAATTTTGCTTCACTCACCTCCGTTTGAAACGAAATATGCTCGCGAAGACCAAACTCATTAGCCGTGTCTGAGAAATACTCTCTCAATATTTCTTGCGGTGAAAAATGCTGAGGCCAGTCTTTGGGTTTAAAAGAATAAGAATACGTGTGGTTCGCACTATCGACGCGACAACCAGGATATCGGTTTTCGTACCAGGTGCCGCCAACATCCTCGTTCTTTTCTAGCACCTTGAATGAGATACCGGCTTCTTTAAGGCGAATGGCGGTTAGCAGACCAGACATACCCGCACCGATCACCAGAACTTCAAATTGCTGACGCTTTTCTTCAGGCACAGTAAAAATGGCTGGCTGCCCGTAAGGATCTTCTCCATTCATGGACAATTCTGAGGTGAGAAACGCCACGTGCTCGTCGCTCATTTGGTCACCGGCAAGAAATCGCAACATCTCTAGCAATTCATCGGCGTTCGGATTAAATAGTTCACCAGGGGCATCACGATAGCCTTTCAAGACATCCAATGCCTGGTGAAGCACCTGTTGCCGCTCTTGCGCAGTTATGCCTTCGCCCGGCGCGAGAAATTCCATAATAGGTTTTACAGCACCACGAATGATTCCCATGTCACCCGTCAGGTGAACCATGCAGAGCATGATCGATGCCGTATCAGCGTCTGATAGTGCATCTAAAATCTGATCATCCGTAGCCAGGATCGGGTCCAGTTGTTCGTTAATTGGTTTCATCCGTTACAATTTCTAGGCAGGTCGAGCGTGGGGTTTTCGTTGAAGAACCCAACTGGGATCAAATGAAAACCAGTATATTCAACGGGCATAACGGGCCAATCTTCAGGTCTAGGGACATGGGTTAGCCCAACGGTATGCCACATCACGAGATCGCAATCATCAATATTTCGATTCCCCGCTGTCATGTCAGCCAGTCCGCCTTGTCCAGCGTGCATCACCGTACTGGGTCCGGCCGCGCTCAGTTCGTCTTCGGCATAGGGTGTCGCCCACAGGTTGTGGCTCGCGAAAGCGGCACGCTGCGCAATTTGGGAACCGGCTTGAGCAAACATTGTTGGTGACGCAGCGGGTAAAAGTTTGTAGGCAACCGGTACACCCCACTTGTTCCTGGAAGCAGGATTCACCACCTTCCAGTTTCTACTGACATGGGGTGCGTTGTCTCTAATCGCTTCGGATTCCGTCTTAAGTGGTCGAGAAACAGATTGAAACTGAGTGCCTTCGGGGTTGTCTGGTGAGGTAGGGATCACTTCGATCTGATTCTCAAACAATGAATTGGTGCCACCATCCAAATGCCAATCAAGCCGAAAACAAAACAAGTGTTGATGGACAGGTGAAGCAAGATTTTCACCAATAATCGGTGCCTGGGCCGGGTTGAAGGTTTCTGCTGAAATTGCACTCACCCCAACTATGCCGGTTAGTTTAATTTCCATTTGGATGGTTCCGTCAAGATACAGATACCAATAGAAACCATAGTCGTAGTTACCGATACTAAACACAGAACTAATCACCAGTCGCCGTGATCGCCTTACCTCCGTCGTATTTGCTGATGCATTATGGTGTTTCCATTGAATGCCATAGTCTTCTTCATGGATGCAAATAGCATTTTCGATCGTCCTGGGTTTGCCATCAAAAGTGACCTGATGACTATCCAGATAATGAATTTCGCCCAGGCAGTCACATCCAAGCTTAAGACTATTTATCATTGTGCCCATATTGTATTCGCTCGCATCAAGCACATGTTTCCAACTGTGCATGGGGTCACTGTCGCCATAGGGGACCACCATTTCTGACAGCGCAGCACGATAGAGGATTGGCCTTTCTTGCAGTGAAAGCTCATGCAAAACGAGTCCGTTTACAGGATGAACAGAGGCGCGGACCTCAAAACCTTGCCATAAAACTTTATTACCCTCCACCTTGAAACTAGTACCTTCTGGCTGGGTGATACTCAAAGGCTTAAGGTCTCCTCGAATAGCACTTGGGATTGTCGCATCGTAGCGCCCGGAAGCAGTGGGCATAGGGATGACGCCACTGTCTTCGATGTGGGTAACTTTCCTTGCGGTAACATCGACGTGGGCAATCAGTCCATGAACCGGCCGAGCATAGCCGTTATCGGTTGCGTCCTCTTTAACAAAGGCAATACAACGTAATGCACGGTGCCCTTTCGGTATACTTTCGTGGGCATAACCGCCGGCAGGCCATGGATCGATCTGTATCAGCGCTAGCGCTTCTTCTGTTGAGACATCGACACCTCTTGCCGCAACTCGTTCAAGCCATTGCGCATTGGATTTAGTCAAGATGATGGCAGTCCCGAAATCTGCGACATTGTAGGCCACCTGTGCGTCAAGGTTTAAACGAGTCGTCGTGAGCCATTTTTTCTGTGTGACATCCACCAGCGCGACAAAACCACCATCTGCCCGTTGATCAACACCCATCAGCTCGATGACTCTTGACACCCTCTTCCTACCCAACACATCGCTTTTATCAGGTTCTTTTAGCCCAATCGAGGAAAAGAAGGCCTTCTCATCCCCGTGATGTTCTCGAAATATTTTGACAGCGGCTGAAACTTCTTCTGCGGAGAGTGAATCCAATGGATGTGACGACATGGGATGTACCTGTTTGATAGAAGTGGTTTTTTACTTTGGCCATTGTAAGAAGTACTGGACATATGTCTAGATCGCTAGTCTGTCTATACCCCCGCTCGTCAGGCGCTTCGGCATGAACTCAAAGAGCGCTTTGAGACGGAACAATTACTAGGCAATGTGCCAATTGAGCAGTTCCAAGCGATCATTGATCAAGAGCACCTCAAACCTTTTGGAATTACCTTGCAGAGATCGAGCGACTGCTTCATCCGGCGAAGGGTGCAAAACGCTTTAATTCTTGTTGGCGCCACAGTCTGCGACACCTGCATCGGTACTTTCGTTATAAACGAGCCCGCGCGCGCCAAGTACGCCAATAAAGAGAGGGGTTGTTGCTGCATTTTCCGGGTTTGTTAACAAAAATCTGCGTAAACTGAGACCACTTTAGAATCAATTTAGCTTATGGAAAAACGAGCATGAGTCTACAAAGCCAACGAGCACGCGCGTTTTGGTCTGCGGCAGGTGTCGTTGCTATGTTTGGAATGACCCTGTTTGCATCGGGTGCGCCTAGCAATGCTGCAGAAATTAAAGTGGTCAAAGCAGAAACGGTTGGCATGTCGAGCGAACGGCTTGAACGTATTGGCGTTGGCATGCGTCGTTTAATCGACGCCGGTAAAATTCCTGGCACGGTGACACTGGTTGCACGACGAGGCAAAGTCGTTCATTTCGAGACAAATGGCATGCGCGATGTGGCCAAGTCGTTGCCCATGGAAAAAGACACCATCTTCCGCCTTTACTCTCAAACCAAGCCGGTCACCGGAGCGGCGGTAATGATGTTGTTTGAGGAGGGTCATTTTTTGCTGTCTGACCCTATCGCTAAATATCTGCCTGAGTTTAAAGACATGGTCGTTTATGTAGGTACCAAAGACGGCAAAATGCAAACAGAACCCGCACGTCCTATAACGATTCATCATCTTCTTACGCACACTTCTGGGATGACGTACAGTTTGTTCCCAACACCTGTGGGGCAACTATATCGCGACGCATTTATCGACGGGTCATCAGCACCCATTATTCAGACTGATCCACAAACAGGTAAGCTTTCTGTTCTGAGCGATGAGGACGACCCAGAGCGGCATGGCACACTGAAAGAGTGGAGTGAAACAGCAGCCAAACTGCCGCTGGTTGCTCAACCCGGCACTGAATGGCATTACAGTGTCAGCATAGACGTGCTGGGCCGATTGATCGAAGTCATCTCAGGGCAGACCTATAGGGACTTTATGAAGTCAAGGCTGTTTGACCCTTTGGGCATGTCGGATACTGATTTCTATGTGCCTGAGGGGAAAATATCGCGCTTTGCAACCAGTTACGTACCGAACCCAAAGGGTGGATTGGTGGCAATAGATGACGCCGTCAACAGCTATTACCGCAGGCCTCCTGCTATTGCCTTTGGCGGTACTGGATTGGTGGGCACCGTTGGGGATTTTTTAAAGTTTGCACAGATGCTGGCCAATCAGGGGGCGTATGAAGGTCGACGTTATCTGGGCAGCAAGACTGTCAAATTCATGATGCAGAATCATCTGCCGCCAATATTTCCCGACGATCCGTTATCAAGCTTGAAGAAAGTTGTTGAGTTGTATGGTGGCGCCCCACAAGGACGCGCATGGGGCTTGGGTTTTGGTGTGGCGGGATCTGTTGTCACCCAGCCTGCGACCTATGGGTTGCCGGTATCAAAGGGCACTTACACCTGGGGCGGCGCGGCTACGACCCATTTTTGGGTAGATCATGAGGCGCAATTGGTGATGCTGGTCCATACGCAATTAGTGCCGGATGGCACCTACCCCGTGGCCGAGTTAATGCAGCTTTTAACCTATCAAGCGATCATTGACTAACCGCAAAAAGGGGTCAACGCACGCCTTGTCGACCGGTATCGACTGGTTTTGCTACAAAGGGTCATCCATCGAGCGACTCGGTTCGGTAAACCATTTCGGCCCTCCCGCGGTGATGTAAGCGTGATCCTCGAGGCGTACACCGAATTCGCCGTAGCTGCAGATCATCGGTTCTATTGAAAAGCACATGCCAGGTTCAAGCGGCAGGTCATTGCCTTTGACCATGTAGGGGTGTTCATGGATATCAAGACCGACGCCGTGGCCGGTGCGATGCGGCAATCCCGGTACCTGGTAGCCCGGACCGAAGCCAGCGGCCTCAATCACGGCGCGTGCCGCAAGGTCAGGTGCCGAACAGGGTGCCCCCACCTGAGCTGCGTTGAACGCGGCGAGTTGGGCGGCCTGCTCCAGCTCCCAAATTTCGCGCTGACGAGCATTTGCCTCACCGAGAACATAGCTGCGGGTGATGTCGGAGTTATAGCCATGCAATGTTCCGCCAGTATCGATCAGTACCATGTCATTCTCGACTAGCTGCTGTGGAAAGGGTACTCCGTGCGGATAAGCGGTTGCTTCACCGAACAGCACGATCTTGAAGGTAGAGCGCCCATCCATACCGCAGGCAATATGAGCCTTGTCAATAAAGGACTGCACTTCGCGGGTATCGATGCCCGGCCGCAGAATTTTTGCGACGGCCTGTTGAACTCGCAGAGAAATAGCCTTGGCTTGCGTCAACAAAGCGAGCTCGGCGCTGGACTTTATCCTTCGGCAGCTGGCAATCAACTCTTCCGCGTTGCTAATCACTAAATTGACATCGAAAGTCTGCAAACGGCTCGCGGTGTAAAAAGGCGTCTGTGAATCGATCGCAAGCTGACACCGTGCTTGGGGTGCAAATTTCATGGCTGCACTGGCAACCGCAGCCGTCGGATCCTCGTGTTCTTCCCACAGCACGAAATCGCCTTCGACGACCAGACTGGCAAGGATTTTTTGTTGCTCAAATGCAGGAACCACATACCGCACTTCGCCGCGAGCGGAGATGATAGCGCCGTGCAGCCGTTCGCTTGCATAACATTGCAGACCGGTGAAATAACGTAAACTGGTCGTGGCATCCAGATAGAGGGCGTCGATGCCGGTTGCCAGCATCACCGCACACACCTTGTCGATACGGTGTTGATATTCATCGAGACCGATCGCAACTGTCTGGTCACGTTGTGAGGTAAGTTTCGCAAGTTCGATTACTGCAGTCGATCCGCCAACGCCTTTCGTCATGATCTGAATTCCGGGAAGTTAGTGCTCGAAGGTTAGCCGAAGGCAGATCCTTTTCACAACCGACTTGCGATTCAGAAAACAATGCTTGCGTTTCGAACATCACACCAAGGGTTAAAATGCCACGTGACCCGTGGCATTTTTACGTTCGTCTTCTACAGAACAAGTGGGCTTGAACAGCGGTCTCTTGAATTAGTCTCGCAAATTTCAAAGGTATAGCTGCGGCGTTTATTGACGCTATAGCTTGCCCCGTCCGTATTGGCTGTTGGCCCGTTCAAACTGCCGTTGATGTAAACATCAACGCTGCTACCGGACGCACCGCTCCAACGCAGCGTCACCGTGCGCCCACGGTTGGTTCGCTCGCCGGTTAATGTGATATTGGCCGGTGGTTCGGTGCTATCAGTGACGTCCTTTGAGCGGGTGCCTGTGGCGCCCTCATTGTCGGTCACCGTAAGGTTGACCGTGTAAGTGCCAGCTTCAGCAGGTATAGCGCGACCTGCCGCGCCAAAGGAGTCTAATAAGCCCAAAGGCAAGCAACAGGAACTCAATCATACCGTTGTTTAAACGACGGACCTGACTTCAGCATCAGGTGACTTGCAAGTGCAGACCAAGGCATCTATCTTAAACTTCCGATTTTTGCTCACAATGGATGCCCGTTCGCGCCCATTAACTTAAGGCACCCTCTTCAGCTTATGACATCTGTTATTAATTTTTTCCGCAATCTTAAGCTGCTCGCGATTATGGTTTACAGCGCCATGTTGGGACGCGCCTACCTTAGAAAATTTGAACCCGAGACGCTCTGCTATTGTCGCAGTATGGGCACTGAGCGTCTGCTAGATATTTATCGGCCTAAATCTAACGCTAAAGAAGCGCTGCCCACGATCGTCTGGTTTCATGGTGGTGCTTGGAAAATGGGCGACCGAAAGGCCGTCGAGCGCATCGCCGCTGAACAACTAGAATGCGGCTTTGCCCTGGTTAGCGTTAGCTACTCATTGAGTGATGTGGCTCAGTGGCCGGTTCAATGCCACGAGGCAAAGGCTGCAATCCGGTTTCTTCGCGCGAACGCTGGTGCTTTAGGCCTAAACCCTGACAAGCTTATTGCCGCCGGTATGTCCGCTGGTGCCCATATGGCATGCATTCTGGGCGTGTCTTCGGATCATGAGCAACTCAATGGCCAACTGGGCGAACACCTTGAAGAAACCACAGAGGTAACCGGCGTCTTAGCCTTATACCCGCCAACCGACTTCCTATCCGTTCCCAAAGACTTTGATGGGCTGCTCGATTATTACGCAGAAGACTCCCCCGTCACACAATTATTGGGGGAATCCATAACACGCGCACCTGAGAAATCCAATTTAGCCTCGCCACTAAGACTCTTTACGGGCGCTTGCCCGCCTACCCTCTTTCTGCACGGCGAAGCCGATCCAATCGTGCCGGTAGAACAAAGCGTTATCCTCCATGAAACGTTACTGGCGGCAGGTGTTGACAGCGATCTTCTGCGCCTTGCAGGCTATACCCACGGTGACCATCGGTTTAATCGTGGTGCGCCGGCTGAAAGAATTAATGCTTATCTAAAAAACCGCGCCACGGCTTAATTACAACTGACCATGAGAAATCGTCATCCCAATCCCAGCCATCATCGACCTCCAACCAACAAACCACAACCCGGGACACCTACTGTTGGTATGTTTAACTAATAGGAACAGGTGATCCGCAGCGCGCTGAAGAAAATCGTGCATTGCCCGCTCTCGAGCGTTACCCTAGTTTCTTTTATGAAGCCAGACGCCGCACTCGCGTCGTAAATGAATAACCGATTCAACGTCTGATCGTGCCGCTTCAAATCGTGCTGCGACTTCAATTGATCGATTGGCTGAACCTTGGACTCAACCCCTATGAACACAGACTTTCCAGAACACTTTTTTCAACGCCCGGACGAGTCAGCGGACGAAAACTTTTACAGCCAGCCGCGTTTCGTAACGCACATTGACGACGCGACCATAAGCTGCCTGACGGACTTTTATCGGGAGCAGGTCGCATCCGGGACTCGAGTGCTTGACCTCATGTCGTCCTGGATTTCTCATCTACCGGAGGATGTGGATTACGCGCATGTTTCAGGGCATGGCATGAACGCGGCTGAACTCGCAGCAAATCCGCGGCTTGATGATTATTGCGTGCAAGATCTAAACCGCACCCCAACCTTACCGTTTGCCAACAATGCTTTTGACGCGGTGTTAATCGCCGTCTCCATTCAGTATCTGATCAAACCGATCGAAGTCATGACTGAGATCAGTCGCTGCCTGGCACCGGGTGGGCAGTGCATCGTTGCGATGTCGCACAGACTTTTCCCCACAAAGGCTATTCACGCTTTCCAAGTGCTACCCCCTGCAGACCGATGCCAGGTTGTTGCGACCTATATGGAAAAAAGTGGGCTAACCGGTGTACAAGCGCTGGATCGCTCCCCTCAGGCGGGAGACCCATTGTGGATCGTGAACGGTTATTGCAGCTAACCTCGTCGGCAAGCGCGGATAACGCCTACATCCCGCCTTCGGTTCTGCCCAAGACAAACCTACTGCCAGACCTCAAGATTGTGATCTCTACCGATGCGTCGACTGAGTTTTGTGGTTAGCAGATCGGACATATCACACGCGTCGAACAGCGCTGTGACGTCCCGCAGTTCTTTACCCGCTAACGACTCAAAGAGATCCTGAACACGCTGCAGAAGATAAAAACGATAGGGCTGAGCGAGCGCCGTGACCGTTGTACCCCGCAATTCAAACCGCGCTTGGCCGACACCCCTCGCCACTTCGGTGCCTGGCAATAAGCTGTCTTGCTGCGCTATCCAGTTATTAATGCAGGCAGCAGCAGCGGCTGTTTCTGGCACAAAGTCGATTGCGATCTGACTGAGCAGCGCAATCAGTGTGTCGGGGATTTCATCCTCCAAAAGGTAGTCGCCAGATTGATCTTCAAATTCGCCGATATCCAGTTCTGGCCGGTTCATGCGTTCGACCCAACGATACAATTGAACGCCATTGGCCTGCATCAGCGCCAAGGGCTTTGGGTCGCGCCCTAAGTGACCATAGAGCGGCGCAATCATGCCGAAGTCACCGATGGAAGGTTTACCGCCAAACAGGTATGGATAATCAGCAAAGTGCGCATTGAGCCGCATTAACCATTCGCCATAAAGATCCTCCACAAGGCTGAAAGTCTCCGGCACCACGCCAAAACCAACGCCCGCCGCTCGCATTCGATTCGTTGCTTTATCCGCTTTTTCTGCCCGCCCCGCGCCCCTTGGTATCGCAGATTGAAAATGGAATTTGAGCAGCGCTAAATTTTCTTCTGGAAAATTCCATCGGTAGTGCATTGCGGGGCGAAGCATGCCTTCGGCGCCGATCACGTCAAAGAGCCGGCTCAGTATCTGTTGTTTGGGTGTCTTGGGTGAGAATTGATTCCCGCTCAGCGCTTCATAGTGGTCGATGATCGCGGCGCCATCTCTGATCACCTCGCCTGATTCGGTTTCAAGCGTTGGCATACCGGCTCTCCCGCCAGCGGCAGGCACAATCTCAGTGCGGTAACGCGTCTCTATCGGCGACACTTCTTTGTAACCGATACCGGCTTTAATGAGATAGCTGCGAGCCCGACCCGTGTAGAGCGATATCGGAATACCATAGAGAATTGCTTGCGCCATATTGTCATCTCACAAATAAAGTCATGTATACCATTATGTTCCAGACCGGTATCGATATCACTGTCCTGCCACAGTGGCGAGCGCGGTGAACATACTCATTGAACCTGAAGGGTCATCCCCGATAAACCGTGACGTCAGCCTGACCCAGGCGCGCCTAGATTTTCAGACGCGTTACTTAGTCATGTTCAAGACGAGCACATCTTGCAATCAATCCCAGCACTCGGTTTAACGAAAAAAAAAGGC
>ENA-ORDA01003083-ORDA01003083.1-marine-metagenome-genome-assembly--contig:-NODE-3083-length-11953-cov-27.545301_pt1 | contig 11953 bp, 5 predicted proteins | sample MGYA00237778_ERZ508506 | MGnify/ENA primary metagenome ERZ508506 (study PRJEB26177, sample SAMN06267891) | marine metagenome | isolation source: Monterey Bay, California, USA | place: Pacific...
TGCACAAACAAAAGTATGCTCATAACGATATGAAAGCCATGTTAAGTATGAGACAATCATAGGAGTTAATTATGAGTTGGATTGATGCGGCAACGCAAAGGATTATAGAGCTAGAAGGCTTTATACCTGAAGCCAAAAGAGTTTTTGAAAACGAAGATAATTTTACTATTGGCTATGGTAAAAATGATTCTAGTGTAAAAGCAGGTCAGAAAATAAGTCAAGCAGAAGCTACTGAAGATTTAAGATTAAACTTAATACCTCAAAAGATTAAAGTAGCCAAAAGATTATTTCCTAACTTTGATAACTTTTCAGACAATTTAAAGGTAGAATTATTACAAGGAGTATTTAGAGGAGACTTTAAATCAGGTCACAAGACAGTTAAACATATTAACAAAGGTGACTTTAATAAAGCTTCTACAGAATTCCTTAATAATAATGAATATAAATCTGCACAGCTACCGGATAGCGGTAAAGCAGGTATAGTTCCTCGTATGGAGTCTATTTCTTTTGCACTTAATAATGAAGACACAGGAATGGATATTAAAGATACTCCTAAGTTAAGGCCAGAGAGTGTAAATATCTCTCCAGAATCTATGCCTCAAGAAGTACCTCAACCTAAAACCTTTAACCAAGCATTTGGTGAAGCTAGACAACAACAAGGTAGTGGTGGTACATTTGAATGGAATGGTAATAGTTATAGTACTAATATGGCAGGAGAGGTACCAGCTGTAGCTGAACCTCAGTTTCCACCACAAGAGTTATTACCAGCAGTCCCCTCTAGAGTTCCAAGTGTTTCTAGTGATCGTAGTGGCATATCTAATTTTCAAGGTTTGGAAATACCACCTGTAGGTTTTAAAAATGGAACTAATGGTGTACCTGGTTATAAAGATGGTTCTAACTTTATATCTGATTTCTTTAGTAAATACTTTACTCCAGGAGTAGCTAGAAACAATCAAAGAGTTCAAGAACAGGAAATTATTAATTCTGTTTTAGATAAAGATATTTTGAATCAAGAGAATAAAGAAAAAGCTATAATGGAGGCTGCACAAATTAATGCACAAAGAAATGCTCCCGCTGTACCTAAGCTTCCTGATGAAAAAATAATACAAACAACATTACCTAAAGTAAAAGTGCCAATGAACTTTAGTTTTAACGCTGATAACTCTTTAGACAATAGAGTTAATGCACTTGATACTCAAAGACAGATAGATAGAAGATCTAATATGTATTCTAAAAGCACAGCAGACGGTAGCTATGGAGATCCTCAAGCAGGATACAGTCAACAACCAGTACCAATGGTTGTTAATGCAACTCCACCAGGTTATGATGCTGGTCCAGCAGGGACTACTATTGATTCAGTACCTCCTGGTTACAAAGCAGTACCTCAAAGAGAACCTATTGACGATATGGTTCCAGGGGAAAATACTTTTGTTTATAACAATGGTTATCAAATTAAATCTGATAGATTTGGAGTACCTGAAGCAGTTAGTCCTTTCCGTATTGATCCTGAAAAAATGAAAAAGATTACTAAAAGATATGCTGACAATAAAATCACTGCTGAACAATATCAATTACAAAAGAAAGAATTTGATAACGCAGTTTACCAAGACCAAGCACACAAAGATTACTTATCAAAATTAAAAGAACAAAAAGATATTGTAAGCAATGAAGAAAACTTAAATAGTATTTCTATATTAGATCAAAGAATTGCTGAAGCAAAAGAAGCAGGAGATAATGTTCTTGTTGCAGAGTTAGAAGCTAATAAAAAGAAGTTATTAGAGAGCACAACACCACCTAAAGTTAATGATGCAAGTAAAACAGAAGTAGATAAAGAAGATAATAATGTTTCTACAGATGATACTACAGCTACACTACCTGATGGTGTTACAAAAGTAGATCTTTCCTCCAAAGAACAAAATGATATAGACAAAGGTACGCCTAACAATGTTAAAGAACAAATAGGTAGTATGCTACAAACTTTCTTTGGTTTAGAAACATCAGATGTAACTAGAGCTATAGGTTTTTATTTAGCTTCAAGAGCAACAGGAGCTTCACATGCAGGATCTATGCGTTGGGCTGGTGGTACTGTACTTAAGCAAGCAGAAAATAGAAATATTCTTAACTCTAAAAAGTCAGACACTGCTCTTACAGCATTTGCTAAAGTAAGTGGTAAATATAAACCATCTGCTGCATCTAAAATAACTAAGTTATTAACTGAAGGTAAGTTAGTAGAAGCTCAAACTGAAATGTCTAAGTCTAGTAACATGACAGCAAGAGGTCAAATGGGTATTAGTAGAGATGATGCTGGAACTCAGATGATACGTAGAGGTTATACTACTCCTACTACAGTATTTACTGGCACTAATGGTATATACTATGAAAAGATTACTGGCAAAAAAGATGGTAAAACATTTGAAACTTATAAACCTTTAACTACTGCAGACAGTAATCAGTTAAGACCTTTAGGTGCTTCGGATAGAGAATCTGATTATATTAATAATGCTAGAAAAATATTAGATGAAATGCCATCAGGCTATTTTAGACAAGCAGGTAAAGACCCTACTGATTCTAGTGGTGAAGAAAAACCAGCAGGTTTATTTGGTGCTGCAGATAAAGCAGGTGTACTAGCAGACATTAGAAGGCTTTCTAACGAATTAGCTGATAAAGGTGTAGCCAATATGCCAGAATCTCTTGCTTTAAAGTTATCAGGTTTAGCTCAATTAGCTGAGGCACAAGGTATTAAAGCCATAAGTGCATCTCAATTATTAGAAATAGCTTTTTCAGGCAGTGATAGTTTAATAGATTCTAAATTAATAACTAAAGATGGTGATGAAGAAACCATAATACCTTCTGCAGAAATTGTTAATTTTACTAAAGAATTTAGAAAACAATTTAACAATGACTATAATACATCTATGAACAACATGAGCACAGTTGTTACTGAATACAGAGAAGTTAAACCTTCCTCCATTAAAGTAATAGAACAACTTGATGAGTTTAAATCTTTAACAGATACGCAGAAAGAAGAAGTTAAATCTGCACCTAACTTATTTATGTCTTATGCATTAACTAAAGCATATAGTAACAATAAATAAATAGCCATTAAGGAGGCGACATGATTAACGACGACCTAAATAACACGGCAAATAATGTTGCCCCTTCTGAAGATGTAAATGAACTATATAAACCTATGACCTTCACACTAAATGGTGTGGAGGTACAAGGTAATTTAATTGATGGAGACACAGTTAAATTTTTTGATCCAAGAACTAACAAAATGGAATCACTTAGATTCGGTTTCGGTGATGCTGCAGAGACAACTAAGATAACACCTGATGGTTTGTTGTCAGTAGGGTCTAAGGTGGGTGAAACTCAATTCAGTGTTATAGATAACTTAGTTAGGACAGAAGGTTTTAATGATATAGTTATTGAAGGTAAAGATAAGACTTATGGTAGATATACAGGATATTTAGCTAATCCTGCTAAAGAAAATCTTTCTGAAAAGTTAATTGTAAATAATATTATTAAACCATCTATGTACTTAGGTAATAAAGTGCAAGAAAAACAATCAGAGATAGTATTAAGAAGAAATGTAAGAAAAGATTTAGCTTTCTTAAGGGCTGCAGATGCAGAGCTAACACCTTACCAGCAGGCAGAGGAAATAGTTCAAAGTGTAATTCAAGATAGTCCAGTAATGTTTAAACAAATGGCTGATACTAGTGACGAGTTAATACTAGGTAGCAGAGCTTATTCAAACAACCTTAGAAGACAATTGAGAGGACTAGACGATACAATCTCAGACGAAAAAAGTACTGAGGAAGAAGTTAAAGAAGCTTCTGAGCAGTATAATAAAGTAAGAGAGCTATTATCTTTTAATATGAATTATAACAATCCATTTTATGGTTCTCAGGAGCAGATAGATAACGCTATTCGTTATAAGATAGGCACTCCAGGAACATTTGCTGGTTGGAGTAATGCTTTTAAAAGATCTTTTATTAACTTAGAAAGTTCTGCTGCTACATTTAATGAGTGGTCAGGTGACCTAGTCAACAGTGAAGGTTGGCAACAATGGGGGGATGATTGGGAAGCTGAAGTACAAGAAAGCTATAGAGGTGTTAATACCGCTATAGATTTGTTTGATATCAGAGGACCTGGTGATGCTTTTAAGTGGATTACTGAGACCGCTATTGAGTTTGCACCTCAACTAGCAGTAGTAATTGGTGGTGCTAAAGCAGGTGGTATGGCGGGTACAGCAATAGCTCCAGGTCCTGGTACTGTAGTAGGTTCTGTGTTAGGTGGTACAGCCGCTGGTTTTGCTTTAGTGGTAGGTCAGATATATAATAGTATGCCTGAAGGAGAGAAAGATCCTTTTCAAGCAGGAGGATTAGCCGCCGCTGTTGGTGTAGTAGATATGTTAGGTATTAAGGGTGGTGGTAAATTACTTACTAAAAATATACTTACCAAAGAAGGTAAAGAAGATTTTATAACCGCTATAATGCAAGAAGGTATAGCTGAAAACAGAGAAGATGCTGCTGATTTAATTAAAAAATCTTTGTCAGGAATATTAAAAGATACTGGACAAACCTTACAAAACCTAGCTAACAAAGAACTAGTTAAAAGACAAGGCTTAGAAAGCTTTGTTAGAGCAGGGTTACGTGGAGCAGGTAGAGAAGGTGTTACCGAAGGTATACAAGAAATAATAGCTCAAGGTGGTGTTGCTGCTTTAACTTCAGAAGAATTAAACTGGGAAGAGTTAACTAAAGATGTTATTAGAAATGCTGCCGCTGGTGGAGTAGTAGGTTCAGGCTTTGAAACAATAAGTCAAACCAGATCTACAGGAGGCCTTAATACTTTAACAGATTTAAATGCTTTAGTATCTCAGTACTCCCCTTTAAAACCAGATGCTAAAAGAAGTATAATTAGTAGAGCAGAAGAAAACCAAAGAATAAGAAATGGTAATGTTAAACAATCTTCTGCAACAGTAGCAATGGAAGTTAATGCTGAAGCAAAGATGGAAGGTACAACAGGCTTAACCTTAAGCACTCCTTCAGATACTACTTCAGTTAAACAGGGGCTTAAAGACTTTACTAAAGATCCTATATCGGCTTTTAGAGCTATGGCTAATGCTACTAAAAAGCATCTTATAAATGAAGATGGTACTCATAATAATTTTATGCAAAAGTTTTATGGGTTAGTTACCAGAGATTTTATTTTTACAGGCACTACAATATCTTCTGAGATAGATCGTGTTAGAGCAGACATAGTAAAGAACGTTCCTACAGTGAGAGATGCCTTAAAGCTTACTGGAGCTAAAAATATTACTGAACTTGATGCAATAATAAGGTCAGATGTAGATGTTCCAGGTAAGAAAGAAATACAAGAAGGATTAGATTATATTAAAGAAGTAGTTGCCGCTATTGTAGAGGATTCTGGTGCTGAAAGTGTTTCATTAAACGCTGAACAAATAAGAAACTTAGATGCACTATCTCAAACAGCTGAAATAAATTTTGATAAAATAGACAAGAATTTTTTAGAGCTAATATTAAATAAAAGGTATACAGATCCTAATGATAGTACTCAAACTCTAGAACCATTATCATTACAAGAGGCTAATAGAATATACCTTAACTTTAAAGATGGAAAATTTAACTTTAACGATATACAAACTATACGTAACATGAATCTTACTAGTGATCCTAAGTTCAAAAAGTATATGGCAACTAATGTTATAGGTAATGTTATTAATACAGCAGACAAAGTAATTAGAGAAGCTACTATTAATAAAAGACTAGGTGAAGATGGAGTTAATTTATCTCACTTACTTAAAAAAGCTAGAGAAGAGGGAGAGATAAATCAAGAACAGTATGAATCTTTATTAAGACATGCTAAAAGATTTATGCAAAGTGAAAAAGGATCTTTCCAAAGAGTAGATAATCCTTATATTAGGCTTATTAATAACTCCCTAATAGCTCAAGCTACACTTAGGTTAATGGATATGAATGCTTTTGCTAACGTAGCTGAGATGTTTTATGGTACAATAGGTTTAACACCTAAAGATAAAGTAAAATACTTTGGTAAGGCAGTTAAAATATTTTTCCAAGGAGCTGCAACAGATTACTACTCAGTTCCTTCTATGATGGGTGCACCTTATCAACCCTTTGATGCTAGAAGACTTAACGATAAAGATGTAAATAGATTATTAGAATCAGGACATATACTACCTGGCTCAGATGTTTTAGAAGTAGAAGGTGTTAAGACTAGTTCACCTACTCTAGAAAAGACTATGAAAATATTCTATATGATTAACTTAGTTAGGTCTCAAAACAACGCACCAAGAGGCGCTAGGATGTCCTTTGCTTGGAGTTCTATATCTAAATTACTTGAAAAAGTTAGAGTAGATAAAGATAGTTTAGCAAGAGCAGGAGGTATTGTTTCACCCACAGGATTATGGGCTAGAGATAGACTTAATTCTTATGGACTAGACCCTGATAGATTAATTGAAATAATAAATAAAATAGGTGGAGATACTATACCTAGTGAATCAGATATATTAGCTGGAGTTAGTACATTAAGTATAGCGGATAGTTCTTTTTTACAAGATCAAATGGGTTTAGCTGAAATAAATTTTACAGATGAATTTACAGCAAGACCTCAACCAGGTTCTACTCCAGCTATATTTGAATCAGAAGTCTTTAGACCTTTTACTCAGTTTAAAAGATTCTTAGCTCACGTTACAGCTAACATGGTGCCTCGTATATGGAATACTTATATTAAAAACGCACCTCCAGGAACTTCATTTGATACTTTTAGCTCTGTTATAACTATTATGGCTACAGCTTACTTAGCTCAGGCACTTAAAGATACTATAGCCTATGGCGGTACTCCTGAATGGATAGAAGACGAAGACGATAAATTCTTTAGATCTTCTACTTATAGAGCTATGAACTATACAGGATTCTTAGGCACTCCAGAGCTTATGTTAGAAGAACTTAATAGTATATGGAAGAAAGGAGTTAACTCTGCAATAGATGATGAACAAAATTCTATAGCTGCAATAGCTATGGAGATAGCTGCTGTTGCACCTTCATTAGGTGTATTACAATCAGACGTTAAAGCCTTTAGAGAAGGTGGAGAGAAAGGCGCTGAAAGAGCAGTAGGTATGATACCTTTTATAGGTAGCTTACAAGTTACTAAACAACCATTAATTGAGCTTATAGAAAGCTTAAATTCAAAGGATAATTAAAATGGCATTTACAAGAACTCGTGGAATTAGGACAGATCTACCTCCCGAAACACCAAAAAGAATAATAGATACTAGCAATATACCTTTAAATGATATACAAGGTATACAAGAAAATATAGAGAATACTGCATATGCTAATGTGCCTGCTAGACAATCTATTTTAGAAGGAGTGGGAGCATTAATTGCCCCGACTCCTCTTACTTCTAACGAAGATATTCAAAGCGCTATAGACATTCCTAGTGACAATACAGTAGTGTCTCCGTTACCTACTTCTGTTCCAGCTGAAACACAAATGCTAACAGAAGAACAATCACGAATAAATGAAGATAGATATGCTGAGAGATCTGAACAAAGATTTAAAGAAGCTCAAGGAGGTTTTAATCTTACAGATCAACAAGGTAACTTTGATTCATCAGTTACATTAGATTCTCTTACTGATTTATCCTCTACAGTAGTTAACAAGGTTAATAATATAGAATCTATTTGGGATGAAGGTGAGGCTGCGACTATAAATAACTTTGCTGAAAGTCAAACAGAAAGGTTAGCAGACCCTGAATCTAGTTGGAGTAAATACTACGGTGAAGCTAGACCTATTGATAAAACAAGTAAAGAAGATCAACTACTTGTCTCAGGTCTTACAGTAGCAGGTGCTAGTTGGTTTGACGATATCACTATGAAAAGATATTTAAAACAAGCAATGGATGATGGTAACTTTAACGAAGAAACCAGGAATATGACTCCTTATGAAGTACAAGAGTACAGAGATAATCGAGAGATAAAAGAACCTTTAAGTGAAAAAGAAATTGTAAAGTCTTTTGAAGAAGGAGAACCTATACTTAACGCTATGATTTCATCAGGTGTAAATAACTTTATGAAAGTTAATCCTACTGATCTTGCTCCTTTAGAAGCTCAAAGAAATACAGATTACAGAACAGCTAGACAAGAAGGCATTCCAGCACAAGAAGCTGAAACAATAGCTAATAATAATTATAGAGCTAATGTGTCTAGACAGAAACAAGAAGACTTAGAAACTGCAAGAGAAATGTCTATAGTTTATCTTAAAGATTTAACAGATCAAGGCTACATTGCCTGGGCTCGTAATTTAAGAGGTAAAGTAATACCAATAGAAACACCTAAGTTATTAGGTAGTAATATGATATCTCCTTCAAGTAAAATAAATATACTATATAATATAGGTGCTAGAGATAGTAGAACTGCCGGTGTTATGGCATCACCTAATCCAAGTATAGTTCAATCTAAGTTAGATGATAATACTAAACAAGTATTTTTAAACAAGATGGGTAAAGTAATACCTAGTAATGCAGCTCAAACTGCAATGGATTTACAAGGTAGTGTAGGTATAGGTGTAAACCCTATTTCTTTAGCTGCAATGAATCAAATATATAAAAGTAAAGATCCCTTGTTTGCTAATACACTATCTGAGTTAGGTGATTCTGCTTTTGCAAAATATTTATCTAAGCATGACAATGCAGTTGCTCAAAAGATAATGGAAGATAAACAAGCGTTATTAGATAAAGAAGTAGAAGATGTAAACAAGAGAGCTAATAGTGGGTTAACTTTGTTTACAAGAATTAAACAATCTTTATCTACACTTAGGTATTTTCCAATCACTAATAACCTTAATATAACTGGACAAAAAGGAACTACCAGAACTACTATGAGTTTTAGAGGTGTTGCTCCAGTTAAAATAACTAATGAAATATTTAAAGATAACAAAAAAGTTTTAGGTAAAGCTAAAGAAATATATTTGTCTGATAATACTTTTGATACCTTGTACAGAGGTCAGTCGGTTAACGACAAACTACATAATCTTAAAAATACAAATAACGATGTATTTCAAGCAATGAACTTTTATTACAACCTAGGGTTTCAATACATGAAACACATAGACCCTTCAGGTGCAGATAACTTTCTTCCTAACAAACCTACTTATACTTGGAGTACCCCTGAGATAATAGAATATGGTATGTCAATGCAAGATAATGCAAGCAAGTTAGGTAAGCAGTACATTGATAGTATTACTAATAATACTTTAGTAGATTTTGCTAACGAAAATAAATGGATGACTGATAAAGGGGAATGGCAGTACCCTTCTACTGTTATAACTGATGCTTATCAAATACAACAAGCGCTAGATAATGGTGGTAATCCATATTTAAGATTAGAAAATCTAATGGAACAAGATGCTAGACAATCTAATGCAGGAATTATATCTTTATTAGTAGGAGACGACACTACTGCTGGTTTACTGGGAATGGTTAATGGTTCAAAGGCTGCTTCTTTTTCTGGTTTAAGAGAAAAAATATTTAGTAGTTATAAAGACGATATTACTAGCACCTTTGGGATTGGAGAAGCAGGATTAGCTAAGGCTTGGACTAATTTATTTACACAATTAGCTAAAGGAGGCGAAAGTAAAGCCGCTAAAATATATTCTCGTGGTTTAGTTGTTGCAGGCTTATATGGTAAGACTACTCAAAAAATGTATTCAGAAGCTACTGATATGTTAGCTCAAATAAATGCGGCGACTTATAATAATCCCGAATTGTTTGAAGCGTTTAATGAGTTAACAAGTAATTACTCTGATGGTGTTAATAGTATGGAAATACTAGATGACATAACTGACATACTAACTACTGCGTCTCACTCACATATGAGTAAGCTTAACGGTTATCAAACAGCTATGAAAAGTATAGGTGGGGCAATGGCTGCTATTAACGCTCCAACAAGTATACGTAATATGTTAGGTGGTATTCAACAAATATCAGGTAATAATTTAAGCCCTGTACTTCGTGATAATATTGAAATGCAAGTGTTTGGAGATAATATTAGTAGAAAAAATGTAGCTGGAATGAATATAATTCAATACGAACCAGCTCAAGATAGAGCTAGAGCTGCTGCTACTCGAATAGATGATAGAGGAGAAGTAACTGAACAGCGAGCAGGTACAGCACAAAGAAATGCTTGGCCTGTTGATATAATTCAAGGCGGTGACTCTACTATTATGACTCTCGCTTTGTTAGCTATGAATAGTCCTTCTTCAGGATTTAAAGGTAATCCTGTTCAAGTACAAGTAATACATGATGCTGTTTTAAGCGGACCTGAAGGTCATCTTATTGCAACTAATGCTTATAATAATATAGCAATACCAGTATACGCTAAGAATGTTCAACCGTTAATGAGTAGTGTTATTGTTTCCTATAAAGAACACCTTAACTACATTAAAAGTAAATACGGTACTGATGGAGCTAACATTGGCACTCAGTTTATAGCTGGAGAAGATAATGTTAACACTTCTTTTCATGGTCTTACAGGATATTTCGATAGGTTATATGATATAGCTTACCGAGGAGCAGAAGATACTATGGATAATCCAGATATGTCTGTTGAAAATAATCTTAGAGGTAACTTTATTACAAGTAGACAATATGATAGATCTCCAGATAAACAAAAAAGTAATGCTAAAAGTAATTTAAAATATAAAGTTATGTTAGAAATAGCTAGAGATAATGGCTATAAACCTCCTACTGAAGGTAACGATGAAGCAAGAAGAGTTAATAGAGTAACAGGAAAAGAGTTTACTAACTTAATAGATATAATGAGAGCAGGTAGTGGTTTGCTTAATACTAATGAGAAAGCTATACCTGCATTATTTGATGCATGGGCAGAGCTTCCTGCTGGATTTAAAGTATCTGTGGCTTCTACTCAATATCACATGGTACCTTATTCTAAAGGAAGAGGTGGTAAAGAAAATGGATCAGAAACAAGTGGTGTTTTAAGTAAGATCACTGGCAATAATCCTAACTTTGTTAATACTGTATTAAAAAATATGAAAGGAAATACAGGCTTTATAACACACCTTAGATAAACTTAAATACCCCGTAGTACAATTGTGTACTTCGGGGTAATTTTTATTTTAACTTAAGTTAGGATATAATTTTCTTGCTAAATTTCTAGCATCATTATAAGCTTTGTCTGCTTCTTTAATTGCTTGTTTTTTATTTCTACCTGATAACAAAGCATTTTTAATATTGCGTTGGCGTTGTGCCTCAGCTGCTGCTTTATTTATTCCAGGTCTGTAAGCTAAACCTGGAGATAGATCTAATGCTTCTATTAACTCCATATCATCTAGGTTTAACTCTGAGTCAGCAGGAACTAAGCCTTGTCTAACCATTTCTGCACCTACATTATAGGATTTCTTTGGTCTATCTTCCATGTTCTTCTTCCTTTGTTTCTAATATACCGTTGTGTGCTAAGAATAGATCATACTGTTCTGCACCTATATTGGCATCATCTTGTTTACTAATAAAATAATCACGCATATTCTCTCTGTTGTATGCATAAGTATCGGGGTCAATACCTTCAATCTCACAGTAGCGTTCATCAGTCATTAGTGGTTTTTTATTTTTACTAAGTAAGTACCGATCACGCAAAGCAAACCAATTGTAATGAGTTTTGTTTGTCATGTTTCACCTATGAAAAGAAGTTACGTGAACCAATGACTTCGAATATATCTAGGTCACCAAGCTCTGGTACTTCTATGGTGCAGTTATTATTTGTTACACAATCTTTAACTGCTTCCAAGGGGTTATCGTTGCTGTACATCTCAACGAATTTTTCTTGTGTTATTTGTTTTAATAATTCAACATCAGAGGCATGGCAACTAAAGCTATCATGTACTGCACCGAAGTT
>ENA-ORDA01003091-ORDA01003091.1-marine-metagenome-genome-assembly--contig:-NODE-3091-length-11934-cov-3.561440_pt1 | contig 11934 bp, 9 predicted proteins | sample MGYA00237778_ERZ508506 | MGnify/ENA primary metagenome ERZ508506 (study PRJEB26177, sample SAMN06267891) | marine metagenome | isolation source: Monterey Bay, California, USA | place: Pacific...
TTACGATTTCACTTAATGAATCAAGTGACGCTGGATCTACGTTTGAAATAATATTTGTAATCTGTGTTTGTAATGCCGTATCCGCTGCCTTATAAGCAGTGTCTAATGCACTTTCCGCCGCTAAAGCACGTGTTTCTTCATTTGAGATAGCTGTAGTGTTAGCCGCCTCTGCTGCACGAGCCGTTGCCGCTTCATTTGTTATTGCTGTTGTGTTTACGCCTTCTGCCGTTGTGGCACGAGTTGTTTCTACTAAAACTGCTGCTGCAATGTCTGCCGCAACTGCTGCCTGCGCCAACGCCGGTGTAAAGTATAAAGCACTGCTATCTTCTGCTAAGTCGGCTGTTGTAAATGAGCCGATTAGATCTGAAGCTGTAACTTTCTTTAATGACGATGAAGCATTGACGTGTAATAGAAAAGTATCCGCCGAACCTACTGAACTTGCACCTGTTTGGCCAGAAACAGATGTTGCGTTTAGTTTGGATTCGATAACTGCTGCGTTGGCAAGAGCCGGCGATTTAATTTGTCTAAAAGCCATGTTAGATTTCTCCAATCAATATTGATAAAAACATATAATTCTTTTATATGCCCGATAGCAATAAGTCAGGTAGACTCATTGCGTAATGTATTTATCAATATATGGTAGGAGTTATAACGTATGAAAACTATTAATTTGGTAAGTATCTAAAGTCTACTACTGCACCAGTAGTTGGTGGAGTAGTGATAGTTAGCGTTGATCCGCTAACACTGTATTCAACTGGTGGTAGAATTAAACCATTTACAATAACTAATACGCTGTGAACTGTATGTCCGGGTTGTATAATGTATTGTGTAGTTGTATTATCACCAGTATACTGACTACTAGTATATATCAAATTTAAGTGCTGGTTTTCTATACTGTTATTGGCTGGCGAAGACATTGTTGCATATGGATATCTATACTTAACATAAATGTTAAATCCAGAATCTGGTAATACATTAAATGTTAGTGTTGTTCCACTTACAGAATAAATGCTAGGACGTTGTAAAACATCGTTAACATAAACATCAATTTCTTCTTCTCCTGCTGGAGTATCTGTTAGTGTAAATGTATAACTTGTTCCATCTGCTGTAAATTCTTGTGATGCTGGAAGTGATGCTTGTGTTAGCGTTCTATCAACAAAACTAAATCCGCCATTACCATCTGTTTGTAGTATTTGGCCGTTTGTTCCGTCACTGATTCCTAAGTCAAGTATTCCACTTACATCGCTGGCAATTGTTATGCCTTTTGAACCTGGTGTTGTAACTGGTGTAATAGTAATATTATTACCAGCACGGATATCAATTTCGTCTACTGCACTTGCAATAATATCAGTTGGTGTTAAGTCACTTACTGTATCGTATATGTGCCACGTTTTAAATGTGGATTCAATTGTAACTGTTACAGTGCCGTCTGCATTGTCAGTTAATGCAAAACCACCATCAACATTAAAGTTGATGCCTGTTACATTTGTTGCTTCAACGTTTGATACTGGGTCGTTAATTTCCTTAACTGTAAGTGCCAAATCGCTTCGTATAGCGGTGTTTACATTTGCAAGCTCTGTTGATGTTGCAAACGTTCCATCAGCCGCTTGAAACGCATTTACGATCTCTGTAAGCGAGTCTAGTGCTGCAGGATCTGTATTTGTAAGTATATTAGCAACTTGAGATTGCAGTGTGCTAATGTCTGCTGATATGCTTGCTGATGCTACGCCAAACTGTCCGCTGTATGTAGCACCTGTAATATAAACACTTTTGCCTGCAAACGATTTACCATCTGGTAAGTTATCACCAATAAAGTTTAGTACGCCTGATTGATAATCAAAGAACCATTCATCGTTATTACCACTACCAGTAGTAAAGACTTTGTTGGCCATTGATTCAGCACCTGCGGCATCGCCACTAGTGTGAATATAAACATTTATAAGATATGTTGATCCAAATTCTGTTGGAATCCAATCTGTGATTCCTGTTTTCCAAGTTCTGTTTGTTGACGCTGTAATATCAGCTGTAGTTTCAACTGCCGTTTGTAGCGTTACATAGCTACTAGAAGCAGAAGGTTTTACACTTGGTATTTGGCCAGACTCTGCCCAAATCGTATCGCCACGTATTAGTAGTGGACTTGGTAAACTTTCGTTGGCCGCAAGTTTGTTAAAGACTGTATCAGTCTTAGTGGCACCGAATCCAACTTTCTTAAATAGATAGTCTAACTTTTGATTATCGGAAATTGCCATTAGTTAGCTTCTCCTATTGATAGACTGTTTATTTGTTTGCCACTTGCAATTGCAATTCTAACCAACACAACATTGTTTGTTGCGTTACTCATATTTTCTGCACCAAGTGTCATTGTGTAGCTAGAGTTAATGCTTGAGCCTGTTGGTACAACATCTGCACCTGTTAACGCACAACCATCTGCTCCGTTACCACCATTGGCAGTATCTGTTCCTGGAACACCTGCACCTGCATATTGGCTTGTGCATTCTAACCAACCGTTTGATCCACTGGCAGTATCTATGCCAGTGCCAGGAGCTGCAATCCACATACCTGCAATGCCTGTAGAGTTAATGCTAATGTCGAAGTTAGCAACAACTTGTCTACGGAATGCAAATGTAAAGTATTGTGTTCCTGTATCTGAACTTCTATCAGGACCAACTGGCAAATAACCATTGCTGTAATCTGTAGTGTCATGTTTTAACACGCCCCATCTTACAGTGGCTTCTTGCGTTCCACTTACACTTACTGCACCAGTAAATGGTGTAGCTGTGTAATCAGTTGATCCGACAATAGTAGGAGTGTCCGTAGAACCCGCCACAAAGTCTGCAATACGAATTGCATTATCTGTGACTACCCCATTACCTAAACTGGATTCTACAGGTATGGACGACTCGATTATCCCAAATGGTGTCGCTGTATGCACTTGAACTTTCTCGGGAAGAGAAACAAAGTTTCCAGTGCCATTGACATTATAAGCTCTAACTTTCAATGTTTCCACAGCCGCTATACTTGAATTAGTAATATCGATTGTTTGATCAGCGTATTGATAAGTTAAAGTATTTGCTGTTGGAATACCAGCATTTAGGTAAGGGGTATTCTCTAAATCTGAATAACTCTTATATTGAGTGCTAATAGTTGCGCCACTTGTGCTTTCTAAATTAGCACCATTGGATATTTCAAACACATTATTTGTTTGTCTATATGCTTGTCCAATCCAATTGTTTACTGTAACACCGGACATTGTTAATTTTGGACTTCCTGTGTTATAGTATGGTATGCCTGAAATATATCTGTAGCTACCACTTACACCTTCTGTTAGTGTTGCACTAGCTACATCAATAGTCGGGCTACTTGTTAGGTCATCACATACTACTGTAACATAGTTTGTGTTGCCTGTTTCACTGTGTTCTATACGCTGGTCGTTCACACCAGTTGTATATTCAGAAAATGGTTTAGTAATTTTTGAATCAAATGTTTGATAAAAACCTGTAGGATAAGTTGAAGAACTTATACTATCGTTTGCATCTCTTTGATCACTAACAACAAGACTTCCAAAAGTGCCGTTTTCGTTTAAGGAAGTTGTAAAGTTTTGAGAACCATCGTCAACGCCATTGACAACTGATTTTACTGTTCCACTTAATCCATTGTATGAATTTTGTGCAACACTAGTGTCAAGGTTTCCACTTGTGTATCGTCTTGCTGTAGTTGTTTCCAAACTTGCACCTGCTACCAATGGAGCTGATGCACTGTTTTCTGTGAACCCATGTGCCAGTCTAGGATCGTGTCCTTGTGCTGGGTCTGTTAGTGAAATTGTTTTACTGCTCAATCCAGATGGTGCCGATGGCACTGCATTTACTTGGAAAAATATTCCTGTATTGTCTGTTTGTGCTGTTATGTCTGGTGTGCCGCTTACTGTAAAGTCTAGCTCGTAATTGCCTGGAGTAACTCCAGTAAAGTCATGTGTTATTATACCTGTGCCGACTTGTGTATCATCTGCACTTCCATCACCCCAATTGTATAAATGGCTATCGCCATTGTGACTTGAGTTATCTACTCTTGCTAATGCTCTATTATTGCCAGTATAGTCAACACCGTCATACAAATCTAAATCATTGTCGCCGTTTCTATCTGAAACAAATTCTGCTCTACCATCTATAAATGCTCTTACATCTGGTTCAACATGTATTGTGAAATTTGTGCTTGTAAATGGACTACTAGTGTGATTACTAATGACTGCTAAATTTCCTACAAAGTCTGTTGCTATACCGTTTTCTTGATTTGAATTTGATAATGTATATTTGTGGTATAGGTTGTAATTTGTATCGCCATCATCTTCTTCGCCAACTGGTATAGTTGTAATTGTGCCATCACCCATTGTCCATTGATATGTTGTTCCAAATACAGGATTAAACTTACCTATAGTAGTTTCTGTGTTATTTGTAAATACAACATCAAGTCCATTATCACTTTTTTCGTTAATACCTGTAGTAGTATCAATAGTAAATGTAGGAGTGTGTGTATCGTAAATCTTATATGTAGCATTATCAGTTATTGGGAATAGATTCTGATGTGCTGTACTATGACTGTCTAGTGATAATGTAACGGTTCTTAGCACCTCTGTTTCTGTGCTAGGAGCAAATGTGTGGGCTATACGTCCGCCGCCTACGCCACCTGCTACATTATCTGCACTAACTACATCATTTGATGTTCCATCGCCCCAAGTCCAAGTATATTGAACTGTTGCGTTTGATGTGTTTGTTGCTGTATTTTCAAAATAGACAGTAGCACCGTCATCCCAATATGTTATTGGGCTGCCACCTGTTGGAGAGGCATATGCCTCAAAAGAAACTGTTGGATCAGCAGTAGTAATAGTAATATAATCTTCTCTTATTTTAAATACTGAGCTACCTGCACCTGTTCCATTTGTGTTACCTGCGTTTACTCGAATAGTATATGGTGACCCACTATTAGTCGGATATGTGTGAGATATGGTATTAATGTAGTTAGCGTTTGGTACAATATTAAGGTTAGTTGTGCTATCGCCCCAATGGACGGCATAAACATTTGGATTACCAACTCCTGTTATTGTTAGTGTTACTACTAATCCTGCGCCGCCGGCAGTTTTGTTAGCGACAAAGTCTACTGATTCAACATAAGTATTTCTACTTACGTTTTTAATAATTTCTAAAAGTTCTGCTGAGTCGGCATCGTTTCCGCCGTCTACTGATGCTAGTCTGGTTTCAAGGAATATTTTTGTAACAGCGTCTTGATCTTCAACAGGATCTACAACATTGACAATCCTGTTTGTTTGAGCACTAATGTTATTGCTAACACCTTCGGCATCAAGTTTTAAATCTTTATCACTTGTTGATATCTTTCCACTAGTGTGGTTAATATTAATAGACATACTCTTCCCTTTTTCAACTTTACCATTATGGTTCTGTTACTACGATTAAGTATAAATTATACTGTCACGCTAGAACGGAAGACTGAAACAACATTCCAACTGCCATTTACAAATACCAACGATGCACTGTCGCCTTTTGCTGTGAAAGTAACTGCCGTAAAACCTGCTCCATTTGTTGGAGTTACTGTGACAGGACTCGTTGGAGTAGCTGATGCAGTAATAATTTTATGTTGACCTTCTGTGCCATCTGATAAAACAAGAGCAACTGCTGTAGACTCATCAATTGCTGATAATGATGTGCCTGCTGTAATTTCTGTTGTTTCTGTTGTAGTAGATACTACAACTGTTTGTATATTAAGTTGATCCCACATATTAGTACTACTACCAATATTGTGTGTTTTTGTAACGCTTGGCAATAAATCAGTTGATATGTTGCTATTAAATGCTACAGATCCACTTGCGTTTCCTAGTGTTATAACATCACCAGATGAAACTATTGAACCTTCTATGTATAAATGTCCACCAACCCATGCACCGCCTTCGACAAGCAGAGCAGAATCTGTACTATTTAAAGCATTTAAATCAATATCTTTAATACTTTTAATTATTAACTGATCACCATCTGGTTTTATATATGATGCCATACGTTATTCTTCCTTATGTTCTCTTTACAATATGTATTTATGCCGATTTAGAAATTGCTTATAGCCATTAAAAAGGGCCCACAATGGGGCCCTTTAGTATATCGTAATTTATAATAGCTTAGAAGCTAAAAGATACACCAACTGCTGGTGAAGTTGTTTTAGCATCTACATCATATGATGCTTCTGCATAAAGATCAAGTCCGTTTAATGAACCTTTTACGCCTGCACCAATGTGTTGTACTGTATTATTTTCGTCGCCGTCCATGAATACTGTTAATCCACCTGTTGTTGCATTTACTTCATATGCTAATGTATCTGCTGCATATGTACCTGTGCCACCAATTGACAATTCTGTTGTAAGATCCAACTCTGAGCTAAGTGCATATGCTTTAGCTTCTGTGTCAGTGTTATAATCTACTGCTACAGTTGAAGCAATTGCTCCAAGTTCAATGTCATATGCAAGCTGTACGTTGTCAAGATCAGTTACGTCAGTTTTTAAGCCGTCAAAACCAGCCATTGCTGATAAGTTGCCCATTGTAACCATTACTGATTCGTTAACAGTTGGGTTAGCAAGAGTAGTTGAACCTACTGTTTCTAATCCTGCACTTGGAAACAAGTCACCTTGTTTACCTAGTGATACTGTTGCGCCTGCAACCGCTGTGCCAATGTTCCAATCTCCTACTGAAATTGTACCATCAATTGCTTTAAGTTCAATACCGCCAAATGCTGGTCCTGTTCCTTCAAGCTCAAAGCCAAGTGTTGTTTTACCAACATACTTGTCTGATGTGTTTTTTGTTACGTCGAACTCAACTGAAGCACTTACTGGTGATGTTGGTGCTGGGTGAGTATGTGCTGTTGTATCTGCTGATGCAACTGATGCCGCCATCAACATTGCTAAAACGCTTATTGTTGTTTTCATAATTTATTCCCTTTAAATAATCTAACTTCGTAGTTAGAAACAAACTGACTCTCCAGAGTCAGAATTTAGTGTTAATTATACTACTGTATGTGAAACTTGTCAACCTTTTTGTTAACTTTTTTTATTCATCAAAAGAACAGGCCCCTTTAAGGGACCTGCTCAATAATATCTTCTTTAAGTAAAAATTACTTAAATGATAGGTTACCTGCATTAACGTCAATTTTCGCTAAGTAGTCAGCTGCGTTACCAAGTGATGAAGCTTGGTTGTTTAGCTCTACATAACCATAACGTGTCATGAATGACACTGTTGGCTCGAAAGTTGCCGGATCAAGTACAGTACCAGATGACATCAACGGGATGTATGGGCAATAGAAAGCTGCAGCGTCAATTTCGCCTTCGCCTTTATAACCAACTAATACTGGTGTTGCGTCTGAAGCATACTGGTCAACAAATACACGTACTGTATTGTTCAAAGTACCAACGAATTTAGTGTTAGTTGGAGCTTCAAATGGACCTTCAGTTGTTCTTGCAAACGCTGAAGTTGTCGCTGATTGTAGTACAGTTAACATAGTTGGTGAAACAACTACGTAGTTACCTGCGCCTCTACGTGTACGTGCTGCAATTAAGTTTGCAGAACGGTTGATTAAGATCGCTAACGCTGCGTGTTGGTCACCTACGAAAGTAGCTGTACCTGTTACTGCGTTTTGATCGTATGTATCAGTAGCAGTACCTGCTAATGAACGTAATGAAGTTAATACTTCTTGATCGATTTCAGCAGTAATTTCTTGTGCAAGTGCTTGCATAATTTCTGCTTCAACGTCTAGACCGTGCATTGAGTTAGCATCTTGTGCTGCTTCAAAAGTCCAACGTGCTGATAATTTACGTGTTTTCGCTTCAACAGTTTGTTTTAGAACTTGGATAGACATTTTTCTGCCTGCCGCTGCTTCTAATGAACTTGTTGCTGCTGGTCCACCATTTGATGCATCACCTGAGTAACCTTTTGCAATTGCAAATGGGCTCAATGCTTCGTCACCAGCTGCAACGCCTGCTGCTGCTTCTGAATAACGGATACGTAATGTGTGGATCTGGCCTACTGGACCAGTCATTGGTTGAACACCAACTAATTCGTTCGCAATAACCGTCGGCATTACACGTCTGATTACTGGTAGAATTACTTTGTTTAGTGTTGCGATGTTTCCTGACATAGTTGTGCCGGCAGCTGCTGATTCTGAAAGATAGCTCTTAGTATTCTCAAGAACTGATTCCATTACCACTTTTTTATTGCCGTCTAAACCGTCAGTTAGGGCGCCTTTAGTTACGTCCCAATTTTCAAATAAGTTTGACATGGTATACTCCTTAATTTGTAATGATACCTGCTAATTTTTTGAGGTTAATAATTTCAGCTTCGCTGCTAGTTTCCTGCGTAGTTGCCGCTTTATTACCTGTGATCTCAGTCTTCTGAGTCTCATTTAGCTGTGTTTTGTTTGTTTCTGTTTTATTTACTGTTTCATTTAATACTGTTGGCAAGTATTTATTAAATGCTGCCTTTAATTTTGTTGTATTAACTGATTCAAGTAAGTTTGACATCAACTTACGTTTGTCTTTTGACAAAGGTGCAAGCAATTCAGACATAGCTGTTTCACGTGCTCGGCTTTCATTAATTTTAGCAACTTCTTTAGTTGCTTCAACTACTTTGGCCTCTTTATCGTTGATCTCTTTTTGTGATTCCTCTAATTGAGTCTTCACGTCTAAAAGCTCTGTTGAAAGTTTAGAAATATGTGTGCCTTCTGCAAGGTGTGAACCCATGAATTCAGCTGCAAATGTTTCGAAAATTTTGCGGCCGAACATGTTCTCTTTAGCGGATTTTATATCCTCTTTAAGCATACCTAGTTCCGTTTTAATTGTAGATTCTACAATTGACGCTAGTTTGCCTGAAGATTTGTCAATAAAGTCTGCTTTTGCTTTAGCAATCATATCTTTACCTTCTGCGACAAGTTTTACCTTTTGTTCAATAAGGTCTTTCTTGTCTTGGTGGAATTCGTTAAGTTCCGAAGTAAGTTGTTCCATAACAAAGTCTTCTAGTTTTCCAAAGTTTCCTTCTTGTAACTGTCTGTCTTCGCGTAGTTCTGTAACCTCTTTTTTAAGAGTTTCCATTACAAAACCATCAAGTAGTTCAGCATGTTCTGAAATCTTACGCTTATACTCTACTTGAGCCTCAACTGCTTTTTGTTTATCTGCTTTGAATTCTTCTAATTCGCCTGTAATTGTTTCAGATAACATGGCATCTAGTGCTTCCACCATTTGCGTTTTATCTGTTTCATAGCGATTAGCGAATTCTTCGCGTAATTCAGTTGTGATCTCTTCACGAGTTTCTGCTAGTTTCTCATTCCATGCTTCGGAAAGTGTTGAACGCACTTCTTCTGATAGGACTTCTGAACTTAGGAGTTGTTCTATTGCATGAGCCATTACTTTCTCCTAATATCTAGTGATTCAATGAACTTCAATACCTCTTCCTGGAGGTATCTTTGTGCTGTAGCATCGTTATTATTTGCGGCGGCAACGTCGAGTAAAATATTCCCTCTTTTGCCATTCATAATTTGTTCGTAAAGTGGATCCGGATACGCATCTGGTGCGCTCGGGTTAGCAACTATATCGACCGTTTGGATCTCAAAGTCACTTACATTTCCACTCTCGGTTACATTACCACTACCGCGTGATGATACACCAAGTTTAACGCCATTCTCTAATAGGGTAATACATATCTGCCCCATTGGAGTTGGCAACAATTTTAGTCTTCCATAACCATCGCTACCTTGCATCCACATACGTTCAATCATATGTGAAACACGGTCCAAATTAACTTGTAAGTCATCTGGGTGGTCAGCTTCGCCTAATACTGTAAAACCCTCGTCAATCTTACCTTGAACTGAATTAACAGCCTTAGTAATTTCGCTGACGGGGTAAACACGTTGGTTCTGATTTTGTTTTGCACCTTGTACAAAGATACCTTCCATGAACAGGCTTTTGCCACCTTTGCCGTTATCCACGGCTTCGGTGACCATTTTAGCTTGATCAAATGTAAGGTGTTCTTTAAGTGTAAACATTACTCAGATTTACCTTTTTTCTCAGCACCATGGCCACGTGACTCAGGTGATAGTTTTGCACCATCGCCTGGGTGTGTTACGCCCATGTCTTTTGCTGTTTTGTCTGATAGACCTTTGTCTGAACCTTTGCTGTCTTTTGTCATGTCAACTGCTTTACCGCCCATGTCATTTTTACCTGCAACTGGTGATGCTTTACCATCATCGCCTGCTGGCATGTCTACTGGGTGCATTGCGCCGTCTTTACCGACTTTTTCCATGGCCGATGCAAGAAGTTCGCCAATTTCGCTGTCATTGTTGGCAGCGATCGAAGCGACGTTCGACATTTCATTTTTGTTCTTAATCTTGATCGACATGTCGGTTAACTTATCGCAAATGTCGTTCACGGCAGTTTCGATGCCCTGCTTCATTTGGATTGGGTTAACACCGGCAGTCACGGCTTTGAGGCCTTCGTTGAAGATTGCTTCAGCCATTACCGTGGCGGTAGTCGTACCGTCGCCGGCCACATCGCTGGTCTTGCTGGCAACCTCGCGAACCATCTGAGCACCCATATTTTCGTAGGTGTCTTCTAATTCGATTTCCTTCGCGACGCTGACGCCGTCTTTTGTTACTGTCGGTGAGCCGAAGCTCTTTTGAAGAATAACGTTTCGGCCTTTCGGGCCAAGTGTCACTTTTACCGCTCGTGCCAGTTTAGAGACACCGCGTCGGATAGCCTCGCGGGCTTCCTGCTCAAAAGCAATCATTTTTGCCATCGTAAAAAACTCCTGATTTCAGGTTAAGTTGTTTTGTTTGTTGATTTGTAAATAGTTGTTGGCTTGGATTCAGAGTTACTCGATGACTGCAAGGACGTCGTCTTCTCGCATAAGAAGGTACTCGTCGTCTCCCAATTTAATTTCGTCGGGACCGTAAGAGGTAAACAGGACAACGTCTCCAGGTTTTACCTGAAGCGGGCTTCGCGTTCCGTCTCGAAGAACACGACCTTCTCCGACAGAAATAACCGTCCCACGGGAGGGCTTGTCCTGTGCAGAACCGGGAAGCACGATGCCTCCGGCGGTTGTTTCTAGAGAAACTTCTCGTTCAACCACGATTCGCTCGCCTAATGGCTGAAGTGTGGTTGATTTAGCTGTCTTTTTCGCCTTTTTCTTCGCAGTCACGGCCATCGATCGAACTCCTGATTTTTCTTTGCAGACCATTTATTGTTACAGGCCGATGTCGGTTCAGCTTGCGAGGGCATTTAAGAACCCTTTTCAACTGCACCTTAAGCCTGACATTTTTGCGGAATCAAAAATGAATATCTACTACTAGGCAACTGGCGCGCCAATTCAAACAAACTGTCGACGAAACTTACGGAAACTGCCCAAGAAAATCGTATTGCTCTGAGAAGCGTCGAAAAAAAGGGGTTTTGTGTGACTTTACTATTCAAGAATAAAAATATCGAACCCCAAAGGGATTCAGTTGAGCGGGGCTGAGTTAAGCGTAATTACGCGTTGGCACATTGGTCGAGCGTTTCAGTGGAGCTGTCGTGACAGATTGGCAGAAAACTCTGGTAAGCAATCGTTGGTAATCCGGTCCTCCGCTCGTTTGACGAGGCAGCGATAGGAGCAAACTGGGGGATCTTTCTCGTATAAAGAAACCCAAGATTGAAATGAAATCGTTCAAAACGGCAGGAAACTGGGGGCTGGGGACCAGGCTCGGCGGTGTTTGGCTACCTTATTGGTCTGGTAAAAAATTAAACCCTGGCGTTAGTTTCCAGTGAGATTGGGGTCGGAAAAGTCTTGATTTGCGGCTGAGAACACCTTGGAGGGGCTATTTCCGCCCTGAAAAATTGTATTTTCGAAAAAGTCGAATTTTGGC
>ENA-ORDA01003096-ORDA01003096.1-marine-metagenome-genome-assembly--contig:-NODE-3096-length-11913-cov-35.717303_pt1 | contig 11913 bp, 9 predicted proteins | sample MGYA00237778_ERZ508506 | MGnify/ENA primary metagenome ERZ508506 (study PRJEB26177, sample SAMN06267891) | marine metagenome | isolation source: Monterey Bay, California, USA | place: Pacific...
TGGTAGGCCCGGCAGGACTCGAACCTGCGACCAAAGCGTTATGAGCGCTCTGCTCTAACCAACTGAGCTACAGGCCCGCCTGCCCTCCAATTACTTAACCAAATCGACCTGGTCAAGCGACAACACCATTTTAATTTGATCTTTAATACTTTAAGGAAAAACTAGAGATTCCATGGGGACACCAATGACCAAAAATAAAAGCTTAACATACGCAGATGCGGGTGTAGATATCGATGCCGGCAATACATTAGTTGAACAAATAAAACCTGCGGCTAAGTCCACTAAGCGGCCTGGCGTAATGGATAGTTTAGGTGGCTTTGGGGCAATGTTCGATTTAAAAGCCGCCGGCTTTGATGATCCAATACTTGTTTCAGCCACAGATGGAGTTGGTACGAAGCTAAGAATTGCAATTGATACTCAAAATCTAGATACTGTTGGTATTGATCTTGTAGCAATGTGCGTAAATGATCTTATATGCCAAGGAGCTATACCTCTGTTTTTCTTGGATTATTTTGCAACAGGTAAACTAGAAGTTAAAGAAGCATCAAAGGTTATAAATGGAATTGCAGAAGGTTGCAGGCAAGCAAATACCGCATTAATTGGCGGTGAAACTGCTGAAATGCCAGGCATGTATGATGGTAAAGACTTTGATTTAGCTGGTTTCTCAGTTGGAGCAATGGAACGCGGTGAAACATTACCCAGAAATGTCAAAAGTGGAGATGTGTTAATTGGGCTTCCTTCTTCTGGAATTCACTCTAATGGATATTCGTTAGTTAGGAAAATTATTGAAAATTCAGGTCATTCTTGGAATGATGATTGTCCATTTGGTGAAGGAACATTAGCTAATCACTTACTAGAACCAACAAGAATATATGTGAAATCTGCTGTTACAGCCATTAAAACTGGCAAATTAAATGCTCTTGCTCACATTACAGGTGGCGGATTAACAGAAAACTTACCAAGAGCATTACCCGAAGGATTAGGTGCTAATATAAATCTAGATTCATGGAGCAGATTGCCTATATTCAATTGGCTTATAAAAGAGGCTGGTTTAGAAAGTTCTGAAGCTTTAAAAACATTTAATTGTGGAATTGGAATGATAGCTATTTGTTCAGAGAATGATTTAATTGAGGTAATATCAGCATTAAAAACCGAAGACTGTTCTCCAGTTGTAATTGGCGAAATCATTAATGGTAACGGCGTAAACTATTCTGGCACCCTTTAATGAAACCTCGGATAGCTATTCTAATATCTGGTGGTGGATCAAACATGGTTTCACTTGTAAACTCTATGAAATCAAATAAAATCAATGCATTACCAGCAATTGTTATATCTAATAATCCAAATGCAGCTGGATTAAAAAAAGCTTCAGAGCTTGATGTACCAACAATATCAATTGATCATAAAATATTTAATGGAAATAGAGAAGCATTTGAAGAGACCCTAAATAATACTCTTCAACGTGAAGCAATTGATATAATTTGCTTAGCGGGTTTCATGAGAATATTAAGTCATTCTTTTATAAACCAGTGGGATAACAAAATTCTAAATATTCATCCATCCCTTCTCCCAAAGTATAAAGGACTTAATACTCACCAAAGAGCTATCGATGCATCAGATAAAATAAGTGGGTGCTCAGTTCATATAGTCACAAGTGAGTTAGACGGAGGTTTAGTATTAGGACAAAAATCTGTTAACATATCTTCAGATGAAACAGCGCAAACTTTAGCAGAGAAAGTTCTTATAGAAGAACATGTATTATATTCAAAAATTTTAGATGATTTTATAAATAATATTTATGTCCAATAAAAAAAGGGAGACGACGCTCCCTTTTTTAAAAATTTAGAAAAATTATTAACCTACTAATTCAAGACCAGAAAAGAAGAAGCTAATCTCTTCAGCCGCTGTTTCTGGTGCATCTGAACCATGTACAGAATTTTCACCTATTGAAAGTGCAAATTCTTTACGAATTGTGCCTGCATCTGCTTCAGATGGGTTTGTTGCACCCATTATTTCACGATTGCGTAAAATTGCATTTTCACCTTCGAGTACCTGAACAACGATCGGTTCTGAAATCATGAACTCACAAAGCTCTCCAAAAAATGGACGTTCTGAATGAACTCCGTAAAATTCCTGTGCTTGTGCAAGTGTCAACTGAATGCGTTTTTGAGCAATAACCCGTAGACCACCTTCTTCGAATTTAGCCACAATTTGGCCAACAAGGTTACGTTTTGTTGCGTCTGGTTTTACAATTGAAAATGTGCGTTCTAATGCCATTTTTATAATCCTTTATGGTAATTTTGAAACTGAATTGGCGATCGAGTAACATATGAAGAATACTTTGGAAAGGCCTCAATGAATCTAGCGTTGACAGTGTCTACTTCATACGTCATTCCGCATTTATGTTAAAAATAAATGATATTAGTTATTCAATAGCAGGTCGCCAATTATTAGCGAATGCATCAGCAACTATACCCTCCGGTCATAAAGTGGGTATAGTTGGAAGAAATGGCACTGGCAAAACGACCCTATTCAAACTCATAACAAATGAATTAGGTTTGGATGATGGGAATATTGAAATCCCAAAAAAAATGCGGATTGGTGGAATTGCACAAGAGGCACCTGCATCAGATGATAGTTTATTAGAAACTGTTCTATCTGCTGATACTGAACGAACTGCACTATTAGAAGAAGCTGAAGTTGCAACAGATCCAAATCGCATTGCCGATATACATGGTAGATTGGCAGACATAGATGCATATTCTGCTGAAGCTAGGGCAGCTTCTATTTTATCTGGCCTTGGATTTTCATCTTTAGCACAATCGCGACCTTGCCACGAATTCTCTGGTGGGTGGAGAATGAGAGTTGCATTGGCTGGCGTTTTGTTTGCACAACCAGACATTCTTATGCTTGATGAACCAACAAATTATTTAGATCTTGAAGGAACAATTTGGCTTGAAACTTACCTAAAAAAATACCCACATTCAGTATTAATAATTTCTCATGATCGTCAATTATTAAACACTTCTGTAAATGCTATATTACACCTAACAGATAAACAATTAACGCTTTATCAAGGTAACTATGATACATTTGATAGCGTAAGAAGAGCTAAACTTGCTGAACAAGAATCTATGGCTCGCAAACAAGAAGCAACTAGAGAACATTTGCAAAGTTTTGTTGATAGATTCAGAGCAAAAGCTTCGAAAGCAAAGCAAGCACAATCTCGAATTAAGATGCTTGAAAAGATGGAACCTATTGCGGCAGGCGTAGAGAATTCCGTAGCAGCCTTTGATTTTCCAACACCTGAAGAATTATCACCACCAATCTTACGATTAGAAGATACATCAGTTGGATATGATGAAAAGCCAATTCTAAGAGATCTGAATCTACGCATTGATCAAAGTGATAGAATTGCACTTTTAGGAGCAAATGGTCAGGGTAAGTCTACCCTATCAAAACTTTTAGCTGATCGCTTAATACCAATGAATGGCAATTTGGTAAGGTCATCTAAACTGAAAATAGGATATTTTGCACAACATCAAGTAGATGAATTACATCTTGATGAAACTCCTCTTCAACATATAACAAGAGAATTTCCCGGAGAAACTCCATCAAAACTACGCTCACGGCTAGCAAGAGGTGGAATCGGGCCTGAACAAGCGCTTACTGAAGTAGGACGATTGTCAGGCGGACAAAAAGCACGATTATCGCTGTTATTAGCTACAATAGAAGCACCACACCTGTTAATTCTCGATGAACCTACCAATCACTTGGATATTGAAAGCCGTGAATCTTTAGTTTTTGCATTAGCAGCATATGAAGGAGCTGTTATATTAGTCAGCCACGACCCTCACCTAGTAAACGCTGTCGCTGATACATTATGGTTGGTAAAAGATGGTGAAGTAAATGTATTTTATGAAGATTTAAATGCTTATAAAAAACTCCTCCTTTCAGAAAGAGGCTTAGCTGATAAATCTGAAAAGCCAAAAAAAATTAAAAAGAAACGATTATCACATGGTGAAAGACGAAAAATTCTCGCACCATTTCAATTAGAAGTTACTAAATGTGAAGAACGTTTAAATAAAATATTAATTATAAAAGAAAAAATCGATAAGGCATTGGCAGATCCAAATATCTATACAAATTCAAATCCTGAAAAATTTGAAAGTTTAAGTAAAAAACGAGCTGAGGCAGATGAAGCTATTACAAAAGCAGAAGCTCTTTGGGTATCCGCTGAAGAAAAATTAGAAAAGGCACGCTTACAAATTTAAACGTGCCTTATAGAATTTTGAAATAAAAAATACTTTAATTATATTTCGTATATATCTGAAATTAAACGATTTAAAGATCTTACGCCCCAACCAGTTGCTCCTTTTGGCGCAAAATCAGTTTCAGATTTCACTGATGCTACGCCAGCTATATCCAAATGAACCCAAGGCATATCATCCTCAATAAAGCGTTGCAAAAATTGTGCTGCTGTTATGGAACCTGCGGTGCGTCCTCCAACATTTTTTATGTCAGCAATTCTAGATTGAATTAATTTGTCGTAGTTTTTATTTAAAGGCATTCTCCATGCCCCTTCAGCCTCTAGGTTTGCAGATTTCAAGAAATCATTTACTAATTTATCATTATTTGAAAAAGCACCTGCATTTTCATGACCTAAAGCAACAATTACTGCACCAGTTAAAGTTGCTAAATTTATAATACCAGATGGTTTGTATGTCTTCTGTGCGTACCATAAAACGTCAGCAAGGACTAACCTTCCTTCAGCATCTGTATTTATAACCTCTATTGTTTCACCTTTCATAGACTTAACTACGTCACCTGGGCGTTGAGCTTTTGCATCTGGCATGTTTTCCACAAGACCAACCAAGCCAATTATATTTGCTTTTGCTTTTCTAAGGGCGAGTGTTTTCATTACACCGGCCACAACGCCAGCTCCCCCCATGTCCATTGTCATATCTTCCATACCACCCGCAGGCTTCAATGAAATACCACCTGTATCAAAAACAACACCCTTTCCCACAAGCGCAAATGGCCGTTCATTACCACCACCTGACCATTCCATAGTAACAATTTTAGATGGACTTTCAGAACCCATACCAACACCTAAGAGTGAAAACATCCCAAGCGCTTCCATGTCAGACTCTTCTAAAACATTAATTTTTAAACCTAATTCTTCTAATCCTTGGAGTCTGTTTGCAAATTCTGTTGTTGTCAGAACATTAGCAGGCTCATTTACTAGGTCTCTTGTAAAAAAGACACCATCTACAACAGCACTCAAATCACTATACTCGTCCAGAGTTTTTGACACATTAGTAATATAGACGTTTAACTCACCAAACTCAGTTTGATTATTTGTCTTATATTCATTAAAATTATAACGCCTCATTGTTATGCCAAAAGATAAATGAGCAGCTCGTGCATTTGCTGTAACAAATAAATTAATATCTGATTTACCAGATTCTTTTGCAATATTCGCACCACATTTTTGAGCGACTTCTATTGAAGGACGCTTTTTCATTTTTAGTAATAAAACTGCATTAGCTGACAACCCCAAAGGTGATGGAAATCGTTGTACGTCACCTTCTTCCATTTTTTCAAAAAATTCAGAATCTGCAAATTTTCTAAGAGCACCCTTCATTAATCTATTTACTCTTTTTGCCGAGGGACCAAAGCTACCAGCAGCATCTGCACAAATCACCACTAAGCCCTTGGCATCAGCAATTGACTGTAAAGAGTGTTCTTTAAAAGTTGGGTGAATGGGTCTTGTCATAACAATTTCCTTATATTTGTTTTGTCATTTAAACCGATGAATAAATTAGATACAAGGGTACAAATTGCTGTTATTATGTTAGTTAATACGTTAATTAATAAATATATAAATAATCAACATATATTGGTAATTGTGACAAAACTTGACAGATATTTATTTAAGCAATTGATTGGACCATTTGCTTTTTTTTGCTTTATTATTTCTGGCATACTCCTATTAAACCAAGCGCTTGGCATTATTGATATAGTTACTGAAAATGGCCAACCAGCTTATATTGTATTTGAACTAAGCTTTTTAATTTTACCTAAAGTGCTTATAACTGCAATTTCAATTTCTGGATTCATTGCTAGTGTTTTAATTATTAATCGCCTGTACAATGAAGAAGAACTTTTAGTAATGATGAGTATAGGTCGCTCATTCATTGAATTAAGCAAACCATTCTTATTATTTGGCATTCTAATAGCTTCTTTACTTTTTTTGGTGGTACATAATTTGAATCCATACGCTCATTCAAAATTTATTGACGCTCAAGAAAGAATTAAAAAAGAATATGTAACGCAAATAATTAAACCCGACCAATTTATTTCGTATCAAAATAAATATACATTCTTTTTTGGGGATAAAGGCAACAATGGAGAATTAAGTGAAATATTAATTGAAGAACAAATAACTCCTGATACAACACTGACTCACATCGCAAAAAATGGGCAAGTGATTGCAAATAAAGATTCAAACGCTCTTCTTTTGCGAAATGGATCAACACAGAGCTACAATAAAGTTTCAGGAACTTTTAGTCTCTTACAATTTGACACATTAGTTTTTGACCTGAACCAATTAAGGAAAGATACAATCTCGAGTGAAAGTAGTTTATCAAGTTTAAATTCGACAATGCTTAAGAAAAAAATTAGTGCCCTGGAAAGCTTTGATCCAAGACTTGGAAGGGCAGTGTCATTATATCATGATAGAAATGCAAAAGCACTTTTAGCAATGCTTTTTCCATTATTGGGTATGTTGGGATTACTTCTAGGGGGGTTTAACCGTTCTGGCTATTTAATTAGGATTATATCATGTATTTTAATTATGGCTAGCTTGGATCTTTTACGTGGCGCTAGTAAATCTTGGGTAGTTGAAAATCCACTAATATGGCCTGCACAATACTTATCACCATTATTATGTACATTTATTATTGCATTAATAATATGGATTGTTTCGACCAAGACAACTGGATTATTCAAAATAAAAAGCAAGGTGTTAGTATGACATTAGCAATATATTTTGGAAAAAGATATTTAATCTCTTTTATACGTGTCTTTTTAAGTATTGTTTTACTTGTATTATTATTTGATTTTTTGACGAACCTTAACAGACTAAATGGAATAGAAGCACAAATATGGAATGCATTAATTTTAAGTCTTTTACGAACCACGACTTATTTGTCATTAGCCATGCCATTAATTATTATGCTATCGGCCTTGGCTTTTAGTGTCAGCCTAAGTAGGTCAAACGAGTTTATCGTACTACGTGCATCTGGAGTATCAGCATTAAAAGGTTTATTTTCAGTAATATTAAGTGCGTTTTTTTTAGGTATAATATCAATATTTATATTAGATCCACTCGCTGGGAAGATGATTGGATATTATGATATTAAATTAGATAAACTTCGCAGCAAAGAACAATCTCAAGTATTAATCAATGACAATGGGTATTGGATGCGACAGGCCACACTAAATGGCCATCAAATTATTAAGGCAGTGAGTGTATCTAATAATGGACAAAGATTACACCAAGTAACAATATTTAATTATGATAAAAATGGGCTAGTTAAAGAGCGTTTTTTTTCTGAAAGCGCAGCATTGAAAAAAAATGAATTATTACTAACAAACACAATAAAATGGTCAGATACTAAAATCAAAAAAAATCCTATTATTGCAAACGAAAAAATTAAAAAATTAAATATTAAAACTGAAATAACTCCTACTCAGTTATTGGATGGATATGCTTCACCTGAAACTATTTCGCCATGGAATATGAACAAACAAATTAAGAAAGTTAAATCTTCTGGGTTTTCAGTATTAAAATATCAATCAAAAAAAATGGAACAATATGCTAGGCCTTTTCTATTTATCGTTATGGTCATTTTAGGAACTGTTTTTACTTTGCAAAACTCACGATCACGAAATATTGGAATTTCAGTTGTTTTGGCTGTTGCTTCAGGGTTTTTTCTACATTTCTTTCAAAACTTTTGTACAACTCTTGGTCGATCAGGCGAAATACCATTAATTGTTGCAACTTGGAGTCCAATTATTTCAATAGGCCTTATAGCAATGACATTATTTTTACATTATGAAGATGGGTAAGATGACAAAAAAAAATCTGCCTTTATTTAAATATATATTGATCTCTATTTTATTGGTCATTTCTAATCCAATGCTAGGGCAAGAAACACCCTTAAGATTAATTTCAGACACGATATCTTATGATAAGATGTCAGAAAATTTAAGTGCCACTGGAAATGTAAAAGTAATTTATGAAAAAACCACCTTATCTGCAGAAAAGATAAGCTATGACAAAAAAAATGATAAATTATCAATAATTGGCAATTTTACTATTAACGATGGTGAAAACATAATTATTTCAGACAACGATGCAATAATTAATACAAAATTTAGAAATGGTTTAATAAAAGGTGCACGCGCCATTATTAACGAGAAGTTACAAATATCAGCACAATCTTTGAGTCAAAAAGATGTTAATTATAATATATTTAATACCGTTGTAGCCTCAACCTGTGAAATATGTGCAAGTAATCCAACTCCTTTTTGGCAAATCCGAGCCAGAAAAATAATTCATGATAAAGAAAAACAAAAGATATTTTTTGAAAATGCAAGATTAGATTTTCTTGGATTACCTATCTTGTATATACCTGCATTAAATATTCCTGAACCTGGAATTGAGCGAGCTAGCGGTGTTTTAGTACCACAATTTTCAACTTCAGACAAAGTAGGTTTTTCTGCAAAATTACCATATTATATTGTACTCGATAATAATAAAGATTTAACTTTGACACCTTTTGTTATGTCTAAAAACAGCCTTATACTCGAAACAGAATATCGTCAGTTTACTAAAAATGGATTTTTTGAATTATCCAATGCCTTTTCAATAAAAGATAATTTTAACAAAGGAAGACTAAATGGATTTATTGAAGGTAATGGGACATTTGCTTTAAGAAAAAATTATAAATTAGATTTTAATATTGATTTAGCAAATACAATAGATTTTAAAAATGGAGAAAAACCTTTTAAAAATAACTATGATTATGCAGAACCAGAAGATGATCGGCTAAAAAATACATTTAATATTAGCAAAACAACAACTCATAGTTTTTTTCGATTAGGCACATCTTACACACAAAGCTTCAGATATAAAGATTTTGATGGCGATGGCCTAAAAGAAGAAGATCCGAACGTGCCTGTAATTCTTCCTGAAGTATATTTCAAAAAAAATTATAAAAACAATATATTTGGCGGAAATTATGCACTTTCTGCTCACTCGATAAACCTAGAAAACGCATCAAACGGACAGTATAGTAGGATTGGCGGGAAACTAGATTGGAAACGAAGTTGGAAAACATCTTCTGGATTGAATTTTGGATCCTTAGCACAATTTAATGCTAATACATATTTGATTGAAAATGATTTTTATGAAAATGCTATGCCTTTAGGAATGATTGAAGCCCGATATCCTCTAAAAAAATCATCTTATAAAATCTCTCATATGTTTGAGCCAATAGCCCAGGTCATTTTTGCTCCTGACAGGTTAACCGGATATTTAAATAGCAATCAAAACACATCTGATAGTACAACTGCAGAATTTGAAGAAACTAATTTATTCTCGACAAATCGTTTTCCAGGATTTGATGAAATTGAATCTGGTTCGAGAGCTAATATAGGTGGTAAATATATTTTGTATGAACCAAATGGTTGGGAATTTACAACAACTGCTGGCCGCGTTTTCAGACAAAAAAATTTGAAGCAATTTGATTCATCAAAATCTACTGGTTTAGATAAACTAAACTCTGATTATGTTAGTGCATTTAGTCTAAGTTCTCCACAAAATTTTAAAATTTTAACGAGGTTATTATTAGACGGGAAAATGGATGCTTCGAAACATGAAACAAAACTTAATTATTCAACTGGTCAATATACAACCGATATTGGATATGTTTGGCTTGATAAACAAAGCATTTTAAATCTTGATAATCATCAGCATGAAGTAAATATAAGTACTGATTATATGATAAATAAAAATTGGAAATTTGGTGCTGATTGGAGACAAAATATCAACACTCATTCACCAATTAGTGGAAACTTTAATATAATGTTTGAAAATGATTGCGCAAAAATGAATTTTTCACTTGATTTAAAGTATGATGAACAAGATAGAATAGATAGAACATTTGGTATGCAAATATTTTTATCCGGACTTGGATCGGATACAAACAAAAAGAAATTCAATAATAGATGTAGGAGCTAATTTAAGTAATGCACTTTATAAAGATTATAATAGTAATTTCATTATTCTTATCCCCTTTTACACCTATAGCTCAGTCAACAAATACATTTAATGTTGCGGTGGAAGTAAATGATCAGATCATTACAAACTATGAAATTTCTCAAAGAATAAAAATGCTTGAAACATTTGGAGCAAAGTCTGTTTCCAAAAAAGAAGTCATAAACTCTCTTATAAATGAAAGACTATACACATATTCGGCTATCGAACTTGAGGCATTACCTAATAATTCTGAAATAGATAAAGGATTAGATGATTTTGTAAAAAGGGGTAATCTCAACAAAAAAGATTTATTAGCATATTTAGACTCAAGAAACGTTTCTCAGGAAACACTAATTGCATACATTACATCTGGCTTAACGCAGCGTAAAGTAATTCAGAAAAAATTTGTAAATAATATAATTATATCTCAAGGCGATGTTGCCTCTGCAATAGATAAAGAAAACGTGCTATCTAAAAGTAATTCTAACGTAATTGAATATATAGAACTTACATTTTCAAATCTATTAAGTAATAAGAAAAGCCTTAAGCAGCTAAATACAATTAATAATTCATCGGTAAACGCAATTGAAGGTTATCAAGATTTTTCGTGCCAAAAACAAACTGATTTAACCCCTGGAAATTCTTATTTACTAAGTGTAAGGACTGGGCCAGATAACCCGCAAGATACAAAGGCATGGATTGACTACAATAACGATGGAGTGTTTGACAACGCAACTGAACTTGTTATGGAAGCACTAAACACTTACGATCCAGAATTAAATATAACGATTCCAGCATCAGGTATTACGAATAATACATGGTTACGAATGCGTATTTCATCCGATGAAGTTGGCAGTGCAATCACTGGATGTACCAATTGCACTAGAGGACAATCAGAGGATTATTCTGTAAGAATAGTGGTTGTGGGAGTTGAAGAAGGTACTAACCCATTTCAAATCTATCCAAACCCAGCAAATGATAAGTTTTTCATAAAGTCGTCAAATCAACAGATAAAGAACATTACACTATATAATTTAATAGGAGAACAAATTATTGAGCTATCAAATATAAAAAGTAAGGATTTATCAGTTGATGTTTCTAACTTAACTCATGGAGCATATCTTCTTTTTATTGAAAATGAGTCAGGATATCAAACGGCAAAAAAGATTATCATTCAATAATGAAATATTTATTTAGTATAATTACTCTTTTATTAATCTGCGGATCAATTAATGCTTCGCACTTAATTGGAGGTAACTTAGGATATGAATACATTGGGCAATTTGGACCTAACTACCGATACAAAATTATTCTAACTACCTACACTGATTGCGCTCCGCCAAGTAACTTTCAAAATGGACCGGAACAGACAATTGCTGACATTGGAGTTTATGAACATGATTTACAAAACTCTCCTTTGGGTGGTGGACCAATTAAAAACTTTACTGCAAGTGTAAATATGACTTTGGTTCTGGTTGAAAGAATAGACCCAAACATCCCCAATGGCTGTACCATCGGAACAGGAACATGCATAGACAAAGCTGTTTACGAAGGATTCATAGACCTCCCATTGAATTTTGCCG
>ENA-ORDA01003097-ORDA01003097.1-marine-metagenome-genome-assembly--contig:-NODE-3097-length-11911-cov-3.213537_pt1 | contig 11911 bp, 9 predicted proteins | sample MGYA00237778_ERZ508506 | MGnify/ENA primary metagenome ERZ508506 (study PRJEB26177, sample SAMN06267891) | marine metagenome | isolation source: Monterey Bay, California, USA | place: Pacific...
TGTTCACGCTTTTGGTAGGACTGCAAAATCAAATTTAGAAACCGCAAGAAAAGGAATTGCTAAGTTGTTAAATGCAGCTCCACAGGAGATTATATTTACTTCTGGAGGAACGGAGTCGGACAATATGATTCTTCATTGTGCGGTAAAAGATTTAGGGGTTACCACAATCATTTCATCACGAATTGAACATCATGCAGTTATTCATGCAATGGAAGCACTTGAGGCAAATAATGGAATTAAGATATTATATGTTAATCTTTCTAAAGACGGTTCCATTGATATTGAGCACTTGGAGACCTTATTACAATCAGATGATTCTAAAAAACTGGTCTCTTTGATGCATGTTAACAATGAAATTGGGAATATTTTAGACCTTTCAACAGTTGGAAAATTGTGTCATCAAAATAATGCCTTATTTCATTCTGATGCTGTTCAAGGTGTAGCACATTTTACTTTTGATCTCGAAAAACTTCCAATCGATTTTCTTTCTGCTGCGGCACATAAATTTCATGGACCAAAAGGGGTTGGTTTTTCTTTTGTTAAAAAAAATTCAGGGCTTCAACCTTTTATTCATGGAGGCTCCCAGGAACGTGGTTTACGTGCGGGAACAGAGTCTGTTCACAATATTGTTGGGATGCATAAGGCCTTAGAGTTGGCTTATGAAAACTATGAAGAAGAAAAAAAACAATTGGTGAGCCTGAAAAGCTATTTTATTAGTGAAATAAAGAACGTTTTTCCTGAGGTAATTTTCAACGGTCTTTCTGGAGTGGAAGAGGTGAGTACTTTTACTTTAGTGAATGTTGCATTACCTATTCCAAAAGAAAAAGGAGCCATGTTAGATTTCCATCTTGATCTCAAAGGTATTTCTTGTTCAAAAGGAAGTGCGTGCCAGTCAGGAAGTAATACTGGGTCTCATGTTTTAAATGCAATTCAAAACGCTCCAGCAAATGAATGGCCCTCGTTACGGTTTTCTTTTTCAATTTTCAATACAAAAAAAGAAATTGATTATTTGATTCAGGTTTTTAAAGAGTTTGTAGTCTAAATAGACATCGGTTTTATTTTCGGTAAAATTCAGCAGAAAAATTTGTTTTGTTTCCAGCAAAATCTTCAGCTTCAATGTTCAATTTGCGAAGTGCTTCATTAAATTTAAGATCATCAAAATTATAAATTAAAGTATTGTTTTTTGGCTCGTGTTCTAACAGTATCCATTTGCCATTGATCTCTCCTCTGTAGGACTTAATTCCCGAATAATCATCTGTGATTTTAAATTTCAAATAACTGTAATTGGAAAGCCATTGTTTGTTCTTAAAGTTTAATGGAATAATTTTGGGTGAGACAGAATCTCGGCTGATTATAAAATCACCAAGAGTCTTTGACTTCGCAATCCATTTATTATCCTCTATTTTTGAACTCACAAAATAGGGTTTCCCCTTTCTGTCTATTTTTCCTATAAATGATTGTTCTCTCTCCAAGCTATCCATCTTGGGAATTGTAAAGCTAATTTCATAAGGATTTTTTAACGGAATTATATCCTTCCCTACCCTAAGGGTGTCTCCTGTAAATTCCACTTGAATATCTGCTTTTTGAAAAAATGTTTTTTTGGGAAAATAGACTGATGTTGAATCAAAATCAAATAAATAATCCTTTATGGGATCTATTACATTATTTGTCGACTTTGAGATTGCTTTAGGAGCTTCAATTCCTGAAAGATAGGCTTCAATATAGGTTGCGTTTCCATTGAAGTCACTTGCCCTGATAAGGAGTTGGTATGATTTATTTGGAGTTAGTTCTAAAGTTCCATCCAAAGAAGATTCTTTTAAAAAAGTAAACTTACTTTCAGGATGTTTTGCAAATCGTTGAATTCTCTTTCTGTTTTGTTTTAAATTTTTATAATCTATGATTAGATTAATGCTTTTAGAATCTTCAAATGATATACGATCTATTGAATAGGAAAACTTTTCTTTTCCATTAAGCCTTAACGAGGCACTGTAAATTCCATTTTTACTGTAGGATAAGTTTTGTCTATCAAATAGACGGAGTCCAACCTGTATAGCACCTCCTGCTTCAATAGAAGCTGTAGTGTATACACTGTCATTTTTTTTATTTAATGGGTACTCTTTCTTTGCTTGATAATTGTCTGCACTAGAGTAGAGATAAAAGTTTTGAATTTGTGGACGCTGAGTATCTTGAATTGATAGTGGATACTGCATAGGATTTAAAAGGCTTTGATCCTTTGAATCTCTTATTTCAAAATGAAGATGTGGTCCACTTGAGCCTCCAGTATTTCCAGAGTATCCAATTAATTCTCCTTGTTCGATGTCTAATTCGTCATCTTTGGGGAATAATTGTAGTGTAAATGATTCTTTTTGATATTGTTTTGCTTTCACATAGGCTTCAATTTTTGGAGCAAACTTTTTTAGATGTGCATAAACCGAAGTAGTGCCGTCAAAGTGTTGAACATAAAGCGCTTTACCATAACCGCTAGTGCTCACTCTAATTCTTTTGATTTTTCCTGACAAGACACTCTTAACTTCCAAGCCTTGTCTTCCTTGGGTTCGAATGTCTAAACCTGCATGAAAATGATTGTTTCTGAGTTCACCAAACGTACCAGATAATTGAATGGGAATATCCAAAGGTGGAGTCCATGGATTAATCTCCTGTGCATGAGAGGTGAGACTCAGGAGGAATGATAACAATAAGGAAATAATGATGAATTTGATAATATAACTTCGTGAGGGTTGATTTATTTGCAAGATAAAGAATCAATTATTTTGAAAATAGAATTAATAGGTTTTTTGTTAAATTTTTTAAAACTCTTTAGCCATCCGATATTTTTAAGAAAAGATTGAATAACTTTGTATATGAAGTAGGTTATTACTTTTTTATGATAGAGAGAAACAAATCTTTGATTGCTGTATTAGAACAAAAAATTATTGGTCTCCTCAATAAACTTAAAGGCAATCACCTTGATTTGGTTAAGTTTCAAGATCAGAATGAAGCTTTGAAAAAGCGTAATTCTGAATTAGAAGAACAGTTATTGTCCATTCGTGAAGAAAATAAGTCGCTTAAAATCGCAAATAATCTACTTGGCAGTAATGAAGGTACACAAGCAACAAAAAGTAAAATAAATAGTTTGATAAGAGAAGTTGAAAATTGTATTCAGCAGGTATCAGAAATGAATTGATTATATGAGTGAATTATTAAAAATAAAGCTTACCATAGCAAATCGCGTCTATCCATTATCTGTTGCACCAGAACAAGAGGCTTCTTTGAGAGCTTCTTCAAAGAAGATTGAAACAACCATTCAACAACTTGAAAAAAATTATGCTGTTCGAGACAAGCAAGATGTTCTTGCCATGTGTTCCCTTCAATACGCAGCTCAATTAGAACAATTAAATACAACTAAAGTTCCCCAGACTGATGATAATGAAAAGGTAAAGGAACTCATAGATATGATTGATGTTCATTTAGCTGCATATTAAGTTCTAATAACAATAATACAACACTGCCTGTATTAGTATTTTTTTGATAAACTCAACGAGCTTTTAATTCAGAGAGGTGAGTTTTTATTGTAAAAGCAAGCTGCCATGAGCAGATCCTTGACCAGTAATGTAGCCTCAAACTTGATTTTTTAGGAGTTTATACAAAGAGCAAGCTAATACAGGCTTTTTTTAATTTTTTAAAACAGCAATGGAAGCAATCATTATATACATCGCAATAGCTTTAGGGGCACTCCTAGGAGGATTTCTTATAGGGAATTTATTGGGTAGAGGAAAAAACAAAGAACGTTTGGATAAAGCCGATAAAGAGGCAAAGGACCTACTTCGTAAAACAGAGATTGAGGCTGAGGCACTGAAGAAGGAAAAGATGCTTCAAGCTAAAGAAAACTTTATTGAATTGAAGTCTATTCACGAACGTGAAGTGAATGATAGAGAACGAAAAATTGTAGAAACTGAAAATCTATTACAAGAAAAAGAAAAAAAAGTACAAAAAGAATACAAAAGCAACACAGACTTTAAAAAGAATTTAGAACGTAAGAATGAAATTTTAATACAAAAACTTGTTAAAGTTGAAACCAAAGAGGAACAACTTGAAGCGAAGTTGAAAATTCAGATCGAGAAATTAGAGGAAATTTCTAATCTCTCTGCTGATGAGGCAAAAAATGAATTAATGGAAAGCCTCAAGGATAAAGCTCGTACAGATGCTATGGGATATATTCAACACAGTGTTGAGGAAGCTAAATTGACCGCTCAGCAAGAAGCAAAAAAGATAGTAATTAACACGATTCAACGAATTGGAACGGAGGAAGCAATTGATAACTGTGTTTCCATATTTAATCTAGAATCTGACGATGTAAAAGGACGAATTATTGGAAGAGAAGGAAGAAATATTCGTGTCCTTGAAGCCGAAACTGGAGTGGAAATTATTGTTGATGATACACCTGAAGCGATCATTCTTTCCTGTTTTGATCCAGTAAGAAGAGAAATTGCGCGTTTGTCTATGCATCGTTTGGTTAGTGATGGTAGAATTCATCCAGCTCGAATTGAAGAGGTGGTAAATAAAACGCGCAAGCAAATTGAAAATGAAATTATAGAAGTAGGAAAACGAACTATTATTGAGTTGGGAATTCATGGTTTACATCCCGAGCTAATAAAAATTGTAGGTAGAATGAAATATCGTTCTTCTTATGGTCAAAATCTTCTTCAACATTCAAGAGAGGTTGCAAAATTATGTGGAGTTATGGCATCAGAGTTGGGGTTAAATCCAAAACTTGGTAAACGAGCAGGTTTACTTCATGATATTGGTAAAGTGCCAGAAGAGGAGGTAGATACACCACATGCTTTATTGGGTATGGAATGGGCAGAAAAATATGGTGAAAAACAAGATGTTTGTAATGCTATAGGCGCACACCACGATGAAATTGAAATGACTTCGTTATTATCACCTATTATACAAGTTTGTGATGCAATTTCTGGAGCACGTCCTGGAGCGAGACGTCAAGTTTTAGACAGCTATGTACAGAGGTTGAAGGATTTAGAAAAAATTGCTTACGATTTTAATGGTGTCAATAAAGCCTATGCAATTCAAGCTGGGAGAGAGCTACGTGTTTTTGTGGAAAGCGAAAAGGTTACTGATGATCATGCAGCGCGTTTGTCTTTTGAAATTTCACAAAAAATTCAAACGGACATGACTTATCCAGGTCAAGTGAAAGTTACCGTAATAAGAGAAACTAGAGTAGTAAACGTAGCCAAGTAAGAATATTTAAAGGACTAGTAACGTAAAGATTAACCCTGCTATTGCACCTCCCACCAAAGGACCCACAACGGGAATCCAGCTATAGGACCAATTTGCGTTTTTATTTTTTCGGGGTAGCATTTGATACATTAAACGAGGTCCAAAATCACGAGCAGGATTGATCGCATAGCCAGTAGTTCCTCCAAGAGCAATTCCAATTACCCAAACAACGATTCCAATTGGTAAGGCATCTAAAGCGCCAAGACCAAAGTTTTGTACCTCAGAGCCGTTAATTTCAATATTCGGTCCCACTATACACAAAGCTGCAAATACTAGCATAAACGTTCCAATTCCTTCACTAAATAAGTTGTTTTTTGTGTTTTTAATGGCAGGGCCAGTACAAAAAGTACCTCTTATTGTAGCTTCGTCATGGGTTTGACGGTAATGGTCAATGTAAGTTAAATAAGCTAGCCAACTTCCAAACATTGCTCCAAGAATTTGAGAAAGAAAATAAGCCGGCAAAAGGGACCAAGAGAATTTTCCCGCTACCGCTAAGCCTAGAGTCACTGCAGGATTAAGATGCGCACCACTGGATTGTGCAGTAATAAATACGCCTACAAAAACCGCAAACCCCCAAGCACTTGTAATCAATACCCAAGGACTTCCTTGACTTGCGTAAGTTTTTTTTAAACTGACATTAGCGTTAACTCCTGCTCCTAAAAGAAGTAGAATAGTTGTTCCAATGAATTCTGCAATATATGGATGCATTATCATAATTGATATTTTTTAATTATTGAATTGAATTGTGTGAGTTCATTTTTAATCCATGTTTTGTTATGACCTAATTTTTTAGCCATAATTGAAGCTACTTTAGGGGCAATTTTTTCAGTCTCAAATGCATTTAAAAACAAACAACGTGTTCTTCTTGCTAAAATATCTTCAAGGTTTATCGCCATTTCTTTCTCAATGGCCCAAAGAATTTGATTTTCAGAAATAAAGAATTTATTAGACAACGAAAGAGTAGCTTTTTTTGGATTTAATGCTTTTATTTTTTTGGATTCAGTTCCATAAAAATGCATGGGATCCTCCCAATTTGAATGAGATTCATAACCAAAAATGGGTAATGTTTTTGTGTTACATTGTCTTTCTGGTAATCCACCCACAGCTTGTAATGTGTCCACAGTATCTTCTGCTATTTTTCTGTAAGTGGTCCATTTCCCCCCTAATACACTGATTAAACCACTTGTACTGACTGTGATTTTATGATGCCTTGAAACTTCTTTAGTACTTTCTTTGTTGTTTTCTGATGCTGCTAATGGACGTAATCCAGCAAAAACACTTTTCACGTCTTTCCGCATCGGTTTTTTGGTCATATAGGCTCCTGCATTTTCTAGAATGAATTCAATTTCATTTTCTAAAGCAACCGGTTCTTCAAGTGTCTCGTTAACTGGGGTGTCTGTAGTTCCCACCACAACATAATCATTCCATGGAACTGCAAAAAGGACTCTCCCGTCAGAGGTATGTGGAACCATTATAGCATGAGCTCCTGCTAAGAAAGATTTTTCAATCACAAGATGAACCCCTTGAGAGGGACGAATCATTCTTTTGGCATTAGGCTGGTCTAATGCAATAATTTTGTCTGAAAAAACTCCAGTTGCATTCACAACCACTTTACTTCGTATTGTTTTCTCTTTGCCACTTATTTGATCAATTAATCTCACGCCAGTAACTAAGTCTTTCTCTTTTATTAAGCCAATTACATTAGTATAATTTATCATACAGGCTCCTTCCAGATCTGCAGTTAATGCAAGACTTATTGCCATTCTTGCATCATCAAACTGTCCATCATGATAGATGACACCGCCTTTTAAACCCTCTTTATTTACATTGGGGATAATTGCTAAAGTTTCTTCACGATCTAAAATAGTAGACGGACCTAAACCTAATTTACCCGCCATCATATCGTATACTTTAAGACCTAGACCATAAAATGGACTATTCCACCAGTCATAGGAAGGGATGACAAAACTTAAATCACGAACTAGGTGAGGGGCATTCTTTCTCATGATACCTCTTTCTTTCAAAGCTTCAATGACTAAGGAGATGTCTCCATTTTGTAAATAACGAACGCCACCGTGGACTAATTTTGTGCTTCTTGAGGAGGTTCCTTTTGCAAAATCATTTTTTTCTAAGAGAAGTGTTTTATAGCCTCGATTTGCTGAATCAAGAGCAATTCCCAGCCCAGAGGCTCCACCACCAATTATTACAACATCCCATTCAGCAACTTGATCGAGTTGTTCAAGGTTTGCTCTTCTGTCCATTTTTCAAAGATTGGTTAGTTGATTCATCCTTTTATTCCAAGCTCCTATAATTTTTTCATTTTGTATTTCATTCCTAGGAGTGAATTTTTTATTTACTTTCCAAATAGAGGATAAATTTTCAATTGAGGGCCAATATTGAGTAGCAAGTCCCGCAAAGAAAGCAGCACCTAAAGCTGTGGTTTCAGTAGTTTCAGGTCTTATAACTTCAGTCTGGAGTAGGTCGGATTGAATTTGCATCAATAGATCATTGGTACTTCCTCCACCGTCAACTTTAAGGGTTCTAAAGGTTGTATTTGCATCTTTCTGCATTTCAATAACGATCTCCCGTGTTCGCATTGCAATTGCTTCGAGAGCTGCTCTAGCAATATGTCCTTTTTCTGTTCCACGTGTAATGCCTAAAATCGATGCAGTGGCGTGTGGATCCCAATAAGGTGCACCCAGCCCAGCAAGTGCAGGAATGAATGTTACTCCACCATTGTTTTCAACTGTTTTCGCCAATTTTTCTATTTCAGGTGCCGAATTGATAATTCGTAATTGATCTCGTAACCATTGAACCACTGCACCAGCAACAAACACACTTCCTTCAAGTGCATAGGTTACTTCACCATTGATTTGATAACCAATAGTTGTCAGCATTTTATTTTTGGATATCACTGGAGTGCTTCCTGTATTCATGATACAAAAACAACCCGTACCATAAGTGTTTTTCAAATCACCTGGCTTGATACACATTTGTCCAAATAATGCTGCCTGCTGATCTCCAGCAATACCTGCAATTACGATTTCATGATCAAAGAGGGAGTGTTGTGTTACTCCTACAACTTCAGAAGAGGAAACTACTTTTGGAAGTAAAGATTCAGGGACTTCAAGGGTGTCGATTAGTTCTTTATCCCATTCGAGTGTATGAATATTATACAACAAGGTTCTACTGGCATTAGTGACGTCGGTTACATGAACCTTACCTCCAGTCAAGTTCCAAATCAACCAACTATCTATGGTTCCAAATGCAAGTTCTCCGTTTTGAGCTTGTTTTTTTAATTCAGGGTTTTGGTCTAGAATCCATTTTATTTTTGTTCCTGAAAAGTAGGCGTCTAGTAACAATCCTGTTTTTTCAAAAAAGAGAGTTGATTTCCCTTCTTTTGATAGGTCATCACAAATTGAGGCTGTTCTTCTGTCTTGCCATACAATAGCATTATGTACCGGTTTTCCTGTTTTTCTATTCCAAAGGACTGTAGTTTCTCTTTGGTTTGTAATACCCATTGCATGGATCTGAGATGCTTTTGTATTGGTTTTCTCTAATACCTCTTTAATTGCCATTAATTGAGTCTCCCAAATTTCTATCGCATCGTGCTCTACCCAACTTTCTTTAGGAAAATGTTGAGTAAATTCATGTTGGGCTGTCCCAATTGTTGATCCATTTTGATCAAAAAGGATTGCTCTTGAACTTGTGGTTCCAGCATCTATGGCAAGGATGTAATTTTTCATTTGAGGTATTTATTACATTATTTGAAGGGACTTTTAGGAAATCAAATTGCCTTCATCATCCCATACGGCTTGATCATTTCTTTTGGATTGATCAACAAATTTTGGCATCCAAGATGCATCATAAGACATTCCATGATCTTTAAGTACATCATCAGGAACTCCATCCCAAACGTTGGGTTGATTTCCTTTGTAACCTAATTCTTTAATTCCAGCTGGAGATGTAAAATAGCCTGTCATGACTAGATTTCGCATTAATGAAAAGAATTGTACTTCTTGTTTTTGAGAGCTTGCTTTTGGGTCTGGAAAGGCGATAAGATCTAAAACTTGATGTTGTTGATCTTCATTACTATTGATAAAATCAGTTCCAAAGTTTTTATTAGAATAACTGTCTAACCACATTAATCCACCTCTAATTGGAGTTTGTAATCCAGGAAAATCTTTCGCCATGAATTCAATGAATTCAGGAACACCAGCCTCCTCAATAGTTCCCTCTGGAGTAGGAGGAAGAATGAGATTTGCTAATCGAGTGATTGTATTAAGTTCTATATTTTTAAAATATTGTTGTGCTAATAAGGCTTCATCTCTAGCCGCTTCTTCGGGTGTTCTACCATATTGGTATTGCCATATTTTTTCATTTATCACTTCTTCTGGTGCAGAAATGCAACTTTCAAGGGCTAATCCTCCTGCCATGCTCCCTAAAAATAGGGATCGTATACTATCTCTTCTGTTCATGACTATATGTTTTGTTTTTTTAATTGATCAATTATAAATTCTGAGGTTCTCCAAGAAAGAGCAAGTATGGTCCATGTTGGATTTTTATCTGCTTGAGAAACAAAAGGTCCTGCATCTACAACAAATACGTTGTCTACATCATGTAGCTGTTCAAATTCATTAACCACAGATTTTTTAGGATCGCTTCCCATACGGGTAGTTCCTACTTCATGAATAATTCGTCCTGGATTCAAGAGTCCGTAATCTTTTTCTTTACCAGGTTTATCCCCCAATACAACTCCACCCATATTATGGATAATTTCCTCAAAGGTTTCATGCATGTGACGTGCCTGTTTACGCTCGTAATCTGACCAACTATAGTTAAATCGTAAAACAGGTATTCCAAATTCGTCTACCGTAGTTGGATCAATTTCACAATAGTTATTTATGTTGGCAACCGATTCACCACGGCCTGACATACCCATTACAGAGCCATAGAATTTTTTTACATCTTCACGAAGTCCGTTTCCATAACCACCAACTTTCAGTCCTAAATACTTGTTTAAGCTGTTCGGATCAAATCCAGAACCGTAGCTAGGCATTCCTAAACCACCCCACACTTCAATGTGGTAACCTCTTGGGAAATCAAGTTTCTTATTGTCAAGCCACCATGGAGAATACAGGTGCATTCCTCCAACACCATCTTCGTTATAGCGCTTTCTATTCATCATATCTGGAACAAATGCCATTCTATCACTACCTGTTGAGTCATGAACGTATTTTCCTACCAGATTACTACTATTTCCTAAACCATTTGGATGCTGAGCACTTTTTGAATTTAAAAGGATACGCGCTGTGCTACAAGCAGACGCTGCAAGTACAACAACCTTTCCAGAAACTCGATATTCTTTGCGGTCTTCTTTATTAATGTATAAAACTCCAGTTGCTTTACCTTCCTCATTGGTTGTTACTTCACGAACCATACTGTTTACATAAAGATCTACTTGCCCTCCTGATTTTTGGGCAGGAAATATCAAACAAGACCCAGCAGAAAAATCTCCATAGACAGAACATGATCGACTACATTGACTACAGTAAAAACAAATGCCACGTTCGTTGTTAATTCTCTTGGTTAAAATAGAAAGACGAGAGGGCATAACTTTTACGCCTGCTTTTTCAGCACCTTTTTTATAGTATAATTCGTGTAGTCGAGGTTTGGGTGCAGGTAAGAAATAACCGTCAGGTTCATTGTACATTCCTTCTTTACTTCCAAAAACACCAATTAATTTATCAACCTTATCGTAATAGGGTTTTATATCCTCATAACTAATGGGCCAGTTTTCACCTAAACCATCACGATCTTTTCCTTTGAAATCACGAGGTCCAAAACGTAAAGAAATTCTTCCCCAGTGGTTGGTTCTTCCTCCCAGCATTCGTGATCGAAACCAGTCAAATTTTGTATCTCCAATTCGATTGTATGGTTCACCATCTATTTCCCAACCCCCATAAGCCATATCAAATTCCCCAAAAGCACGGGTGGTACCTGCACCTCTTCTAGGAGATTCGTGTGGCCATTTAAGTTGTGTTTGTTGCGCTGGATTTGCAGGATCAAAGAAGGGCCCAGCTTCTATTACAGCTACTTTCAATCCGGAATCAGCAAGAATTTTGGTAGCCATTCCACCTCCTGCTCCTGATCCAACAATTACGACATCGTATTTCTTTTCGTTTTCAATTATTTGCATAATACTTTAGGTTAAAACATCGCTTTTGAAGCAATGTTTTGATTTAAATCATTTTTATATACTGTGTAGGAGAAACCATTGTGAATACAATACGATCCTATTTCACCTTTTTTGTTTGTTGCGAGATAAGCAACTTGAAAATCGGGTTTTCCTTTTTGTTTCTCTAAAATTCTTGAGACTGCCTCTTCGCATGCTTCTTGAGGAGTTTTTCCTTGTCTCATCAATTCAACTATTAAAAAACTTCCAACCGTTTTTATAACTTCTTCACCCAGACCTGTAGCAACTGCGCCTCCAATAGCATTATCAATATAAAGGCCACAACCAATAACGGGTGAATCACCCACACGACCTTTCATTTTGTAAGCCAATCCACTTGTGGTACAGACTCCTGATAAATTTCCGTTTTGATCACTGCAG
>ENA-ORDA01003098-ORDA01003098.1-marine-metagenome-genome-assembly--contig:-NODE-3098-length-11910-cov-3.916167_pt1 | contig 11910 bp, 19 predicted proteins | sample MGYA00237778_ERZ508506 | MGnify/ENA primary metagenome ERZ508506 (study PRJEB26177, sample SAMN06267891) | marine metagenome | isolation source: Monterey Bay, California, USA | place: Pacific...
TATATACTATAAATATAAGAAATAAAAATGTAACTTCCAACTAATCGAAAGAAAACTTTGTAAGTTTCTCATAAAGTATTTCACCCCCAGACATTTGTGGAAGCCTTAAACTTGGATATATCTCTTTATAGTACTTATGAATATCTATTAGAGGTTGGTCTCCAACTCTAGTTCTAATATTATGAATGATATATGCTTGCATCCAATCATACCATTTCATATATGTAGCATGCATGAATCCTCCAAAATCTTCTTCTAAATAATTTTTATACTCTTCTAAAGATTTTATCTCAATCTTATTTTTAATGTTTTTATAGAGAGAAAATCCACAGCAGTCATACTTTTCATCAGGAAGACTAAGAGTTCTAAATACAAGAGGCCATTCAACATCATCTATCCTAGGAGTATAGTTTTGTTCTCCTATTAATAATGTAGGAACATCTTTAAAAATAAGATGTTTATGTTTAAAAGAAGCTTTACGGTAGTCTTCATCTAAAGTTCTAAGTACCTGATGTAGAACTAACTGCTCAATATAACAAGGACCGTACTTTTCTTTATCTATAAGCTTTTTATTATTCTCATAATGTTTAACTGCAATAGAGTTAGCTGATAAAAATAAATCTACATCATTTACAAAAGTAATATTCATATTAGGAATAGATGCAACATCAAAGTGATCAGTTATTCTACTATCCGGAACCCCACTATTGTAAATCTTAAAATATAATCTTAAGTAAGTTTCATTTAATCTACTAAAGTACGTATTTCTACTCATAACATCTACATTTGTAGTTTGTATAAGTTGACTGATACCTTTTGAAACATCCTTTGAGTAAAGTTTATTATGCTTTTTTATACTAGTATCTGGGTGACTAAATAAGATATTACTTTTATATTTATCGAAGTTTATCTTATTAAACAAAAAAGTATCATTGTCTATATGTAAGAATGGTTCCTTCATTCCTTGATATGCTCTAAGTTTAGGCATACTCCAAGTAATATCATTAGGTGATAACCTATTAGTAACTATATTAGAATAAGGAAATCCAAGCTTTTCTACTACGTTTGCTATTTTCATTGTAGTATGAAACTCTACATTACCGTAATGCTCTTTTGCTAGTAATGCACTAAGAAGCTGAGAGTACATCAACTCTTTCCAGATAACGTTATGTTCATTCGCAAAACTATGTAAAACTTTTACCATGCTTTAGCTGCTTCTAATAGTTTCCAACAATCTATTTCTTCATCACCTAAACTTTCAGCATGAAGATGATTTAGACAACTCTCTAACGAAATCACCCATTGACTTTGAGGTAATGATATTTCAAACATAGTCTCAGCATTTTCAAAAGTTATCTCAAACAAAGGAGCTGATCTTTTATTACCTTTCATAGCACTCTCTATACCTTTAACAATACTTCTAGTAACTGATAAGGTCTTACGTTTGAATAGTCCTTCAAACTCATCTGTTGTTTTAAAATGTAATTTAACCACGGTTCTCTGATATTTTTCTAGCTTTATCCCATATCTTACCTTTCTCTAATGAGCCAGTATCTGAATAATCTATTACGTTATTAGTACCCCAAGCATAAACTGGGCCAAAGTATTCATAAGTCATCATAGGAACATCTACGTTACCTAACTCAGTATATTGAGGTTGAGTTATCTTACGAGGTCCATTGAATGATCTAAAGTCTTTTGAAGTAACTCTACGCCATTCATCTTTCATAAAAATCTCTAAAGAACCTGCAACGTTATAATCGTTGATGAGATTCTGTTGCTCTAGTCCGCCTTTTTCTGCCATAATATAACCTTTTTATTTATCTAAATATAGTAACTTATTTAATGAAAAGCAACTTTTTTATAAGATACTTTCGTTTATTTTAGTATGATGTCCATGAGTAGGACCATAGTGGAAGAAGCAATCAAACACAGAAGGAATCTTTCCAGAATGGATAGGAATACTATTCTTATTAGCTGCTATATTGATCAAACAGCCTTCCAATGCCCCTGAGTTTTGATCTGAATATCTATATGGTGAGTTATGTTTGGTGAGTTCAGTTAGTTCTTGCCAGTCATCTAAGAATGTATTAAAGAGTTTAACATTTGAAATATTAAATACTAACAGTGATTCATCTATGTACCCTGTCCAATAGTCTCCTGCTATCTCTTTGAGTACATTAATATATCCATTAATATTAATATCTCGATTCATTTTTTCCCATCCAGCAGCAGTGTGCTCTTTTAGAGATCCTCTTGTGTGTATACCTTCTCCTATAATACAGTCAAAACTTTTTTCGAGATTGCCTACTACTGTATGATCTGTATCTAGTAAAATATAAATGCAAGACTCTTTTGCAATACTTCTTAATGCATTAAGTTTTTCATTAAAAGTAAAAACATCAGGAGTATATTTTTTATATTCAAAAGTATTACCAATAGATTTGCTGAGGGAGTTAAACTCATCTTCAAACCTACTACCAAATACAACTGATGTTCCTTTTACTTTCAATATTAAAACTCTAACTTATAGTTACTAAACTTTGTCATATAAGATGTCATTGTAGTACCGTTACCATCTTTAAACTCATATCCTTTTCTAAAAAACTTTCTTACATTACCCGGACCAGCTAAATGAGCTGCTGCTAGTAATCCAGACTCAGTTATGTATATTCCTGCTACAGTAGTACCGACGTATTTATTAATCTGTCTCCTAAGTACTTTTCTATTATGAGTAAGTAGCGCATACATTGCTTCTTCTTGAATAGATCCATTTGATAAAAACTCTCTATTAGAAACATTTTCGTAACCTAATGCATTAAGAGTCTTTCTACCAAACTGATACTTACCTAAGTATCCAAACTGGTTAACTGCTTTATAGTTTCCGGAAGACTCTCTCATTCCTAAGTCTTCTAGAAACCTACTATGGTTTTTTATTATGAGCTCCACTCTTGGAGCTTCTATTTTTACTGGGGGTAAATCTTCTAAGGCCAAGGGCCTCGAAGGAGGTTCTACTTCTGATTCTACTTCTTCTCGACTATACATTGTAAACGCCATCACAAAAGTAGATAGCAGCGACACTGCAACAGTTAATAATAAGTTTCTCATAAAATAGTTTTAGTTTAAAATAAGTCTAGGAAGTCTGTCCCTAACTTTTTTTCTCTCAACTTGTCGTTGAGTTCTGATTGCTTAACCAGATCGTCCGCAACCTTTCTTTCTAATGGCTTACGTTTTTTCCAAGTGGAAAATTTATTAGTTTTCTTTTTTGCCATGGTAATAAATAGTTTTATAATCTAGAGATGTATTCACTTCCAGGAGATTCTTCTTCATCGTCATCATATAAACCTAAGCTTTTAAGGTGCTCTATATGAGCTTTATCTAACTCCCAATCAGGCTCATCATCACGTGTTTTAACGTAGTCTTCCATTGCCTCTGCTTGTTTCTCTTCTATAGGTGATGCTGCATATAGAAACGAACAGTTGTAGCAGAGAAACTCTATGTTATCTAAGTGAAAGTTTTTTTTATTTCCATCCTTAAAGTTTAATATAACAGGAACTTTAGTATCAGTAACTCTTCTTTCAGCCATGCCACATTTAGCACATACTTCTTCTACTAATCCTTCTATTATTAATCTCTTTTTAATATCCTTAGCATCGAAATGTTCGATTGGGACTCTACCTTCTAGTAAATCCATCAATGGAATCCTATCTTTACCTTTCAATGCGAACTTCTGAATACCAGCTCCTGCTTGATTCTTATGAGCTTCTAATAAAGTAACTCCTTCATCATTCTTATATACCTTAGCATATTTTTTATAATGATTATAAGATACATGTAGATATCTAGCAGCAGCCATATTAGAACGAGTAACCTTATGGGCTCTAAGGATATCTTCTTTACTTAGTATTTTTCTTGGTACTGGCATTAGTAATCTATCCCTTCGATACCTTCGTGATCTTTATTAGGATCAAAAGAGTCATACTCTTCTTCCTCTTCATCATCAAGAACCTGGACTACTTTTTCTTTAACTGATTGAGAAACAGCTGCTTCATCAGTATCTAAATCTAACATCTCTATGTGGACTGAACCTCCTTTTAGCTCTGCTGCTTTAATAGCTATACTTCTAGCACGATCTTGATCCATAATAATAATATCATTATAAGTATGATCTCCAGAGCCTTCTACTGTTGTAATACCAACAACAGGTTTAGCAGTTGAACAATTTACACAGACATGATAGCCTAGTTCTTTTCTTTTAACAGGAAGTTTGTCTTCGTTACATGAGGGACATAAAGTCATTTCTAGTTGCATATATAACCGTTTTTAAATTAGATATAAATATAAGAAGAATACTTCAGGGAGGCAACTAATCGTCGAAGTTTGTTATAACTTTCCATACATCCTCAGGCTTTTTAAATGGAAGGATATGCTCTTTCTTATTCTTTTCAATAGTAATAGTGCCATCCCATTCCTTATCCGGTACTAGTTGGTAAAGGTACATTTGTATAAGAGCAAGTTGTTCTTTTTTAAAATGCATTTTCATTAGATTTTCTATTACACTAAAGAACTTTTCCTCATATGAAGTAACATCCATTCCTATCTCTTCAGCCATAAAATCTCTTCTGTCTTCTATCTGCTTTAAGGAAGTGATAACTTCTATAAATAACTTTTTGTCCATAGATTTTTTGTCTAAAGTCTTACGTTTGATTCTATAAGAAAGTGGATGGATTGAAAATAACGTTTGACGTATCTTTTTAGAAGGGTCTATCATAGTTCTGGTTCTTCTGGTTCTACCTCTGAGCTGGATGGGTTTTGGCTTGATAATGCTTTTCTGATTATCTTATCAAAATACTCAATGTAGATGAAGAATCCTATGATTGTTTTGTCTTTTAAGTTTCTGTCTCTTTCAACTCTTAACTCATACTCTCCTAATCCTTGCTCTAGTCTTTCTTCAAGTTCTATAGCAATATCATTTTGTTGAGTAGAAGTAAGTGAGCCGAACTCTGTAGGAATGAACTGAACTTTAACACCTTTCTTTTGAGGATCTTCATTTGTATCTACTCTAAGTAAAAACGAATGACCTGCAAAGTTTATTTTTGCAGATTCAGTTACCAAGCTTACTAATTCTTTAAGTTTATTCATACTGTTAATATAAGAAATAAGTCTCTATTATACAAATAAATAGATGAAATATTTTATTATTATATTTGTTAGCCGAAAAGCATTTGTTTACGATTAGAAGAACCTTCTTCTATTACTTTATGTTTAACAACAGCTCTATTTCTACTCCACTGCTGTATGGACCATTCTAATCTATCAGTAGTTAGCTCTACTTCTTCTTTAGTTCCATCACTTAATGTGAACTCAATCAGGTATTTTTTCATTGTATTTAACTATTTCTATTTCAACATTCCCTATTTTAAATCTACCTTCTTCAGGTTTATTTTGATTTAGTATCGCAGCTAGTTGCTGGACATTTTTACCATCAGAAGAGTTAAACTTACTCCCATCAATGTAAATCATTATATCGTTTGTAGCTTCAGTATCTATAGTATAAATCTTCTTAGATAAATCTACTACTGTATTAGGTTGTTCTTTTTCTATGTACGAATCTATTATAGCTTGCTTCATATCTACAAATAGATTATCACACCAAGGTTCCAAAGTACCAAGCAAAAGGGGCTTACATCTGTAAACTACTATACCTTTATTATACTTAGGATTAATAATCGGATACTGGTATTCATTATTTTGAATCCAATCACCCCATTTACGTAAGAACTCTCTGGCATTCTTATCCATAGTAGCTCTGTAATCTGGATTCTCTATGCCGACTCCTTTATTCCATTTATGTCCTCTACAGGTCATATGGTAACATAAAGCATCTCTAGCTTGAACCATTTCATAGCCAGCTAAGATCCATCTGTTAAATATATCTGAATCTTCATACCCATATGGAGCAAATCTTTGATCATGCCCACCTATATTTAAATGTTCGTCTTTGTAGAGCATCCATGGAGCAAATATACCTTTAGTAGTTTGATTAATACTATTAGCTTTTTCTTGAATAACAAACTTTTCAAAAGCATCCCATTTAAAGTTATGAGCTTCATCACCAAAGTCCCTAACTATCTTTTCTCTTCCAGCTGGATGGATAGGTGGTTCTATTCTAGTAGCACATACTACTTTGCCTCTTTGTAAATGCTTTAGCATATTCTCAAAGTAACCTGGACCTATAATCATATCAGAATGGAGGATAGAGACTATGTCAGTCTCTGCTATTCTCATACCCTCATCATACCAGTAGGTATGTCCTTTTCTTTCTGTTGCTAAAATAGAATGTAGTCTATCATCCTTGAGAGAAAGCAACCATTCATCTGTGCCATCAGTAGATGCATCATCTATTATTATTAAATCTACATCCGTAGCATACCTCTTAATACTTTCGTATGTATTCTTAGTATGTTCTAAAGTATTGTAACTAGGTATTATTACTGTATGCCGCATATCATTCCGTATTGATCTTTCTTAGGTAACCCTCCCCACTTCTTATAAAACTTTTGAGCATTAGCCTGCTCTGCTTTCCTCTGTCTATCTGATGATTTATTATCATTCTCTTCTAACCTATGTGAACCTCTAGCACCAAAGTGCCATACTATTGATTTAGTAGGCATTAAAAACTTGCCTCCTTCATTTAACATCCTAAGGAACAAATCATAGTCATCCCATGAGGTAGGAGCAAATAGAGGATCATTACCACCAATATGATCCCACCAAGACTTTAGAACAAGACCAGAGACACCTTCACCTTTAGGTATTTCAAAATCGTTTTTCTCTGCAATCTGTTTAGCATAATCTAACATCAGTTTAGGATTAAAATCTTCATAGTAAGCTCCAAATGCTTCTTTGGGAACAAAGTGAGTACCGGGTCTATCATTATCACCAAACATATTAGGTTCTATTCTAAATGAGTTTACCCATAGCTTTTCATCTTCGTACTTATCATGTACCTTCATTAGCTCTAAGTCCCAGTTCTTGGTTACATAGAAGTCTGAATGAAGAAAGTTTATATATTCTGTCTGTACTTTTTCAGCACAGAAGTTCATTCCTCCTCCTATACCTTTAGGTTTATCATTCTTATCTATATAGTATTCTAAGTCGTATAACTTACCGTGATCTTTTAACCATTCATCTGTACCGTCATTACAATTCTCTGCATGTATAATAAATGGAGCATCTCTCCAGTACGAATGAGTTCTAACAGACTGTACTGCTAGTTTAAGATACGGTAGGTTGTTATATGTACTTATACAATGTGTAATCATAGCTCACTTAAAAACTTTTGCATTGCTGCTATACTAACATCAGCATATTTTTTAAACACTTCATCATTTCTAGTAGCGTTAGTTCCTACTCTTTTATTAGGATGTTTATAGTTATGTCCTTTTAATCTCGATGTAATACATACCTGCGGTATATTCTTTTTTCTTAAATAATACTCTAAACAAGTATCTTCTCTAACAAAATGCATTCCTGGAGCTATGAAAGGAGTTTCTATTCCTCCTGATAGACATACAGTACTGCCATCTATCTTGTGAGGTACTTGTTGTATTTTTATATCACCAGACTCATCATTAAACTTATCTAACTCCTTCTGAGTAATATAATCTTTATACTTCCAAGGTGCTTCTAATAGCTCTATACAATCATCCTTATGAGGTTTACATTGACAAGGCTTACTATAGCCTTGAAGTCTCTCATGAGTAACTACATCCCAACTATTGTCCCACATTGGTCTTCCAGCAAAGGTAAGAACGTGAGGTTGATTTATTTCTACTTTATCTAATATAGCAAATATATCTCTAGGGAGTATAGTATCTGTTTCACCCCATACGGTGTACTTAGCTTCTGGGTCATATACTTCTCTTCTCCAGTCAGCTATGTTGTAGAAAGGTTGATCATCATTTTTAATAACTAACTCAGGTTTGTAGTCTTGCATTAATGGATGACTGTCCCACTTCGTTAACATTAGTCTATGATTATCAACTTCAGGTTTCTCAATATAAGTTTGCATATTGAAACATATCTTCACCTTAACATCAACATCAGGTGCTGCTCTCAATGCTTGTAGTATTGAATGCCAGCATTCATCTATCATACTAGATTCATACCACATATGGTGTACTTGATATACTATCATGACCAGTTACTTTGTAATGTTATACCTAAAAAGTTTGGTTCTATATTTTCTACTTTACCTAACTCAGTCTTCTGTTCGAACTCATACATTTCTTTCCAATGGTAGAACTTAAAGGCCCCTGAAATAGGATGTAGTTCTATTGGTTTAGCTGCTAGCAAATACTCTCCATATGTTACAGCCTCTCTAAAAGCTATATTATATTTTTGTTGTACAGTTAGTTGAAAAGTTTCAAATGTCAAATCGTTAGGAGTAAGATAGTTATCTTCAAAATGCTTCCATACTTTAACTGACCAATGGTAAGGAGGAGGGCCATAGTCATATATCCTTCCTTGATCAGATCCAAAAGTCTCTCTGTATGCCCTTACTGCTTTGCAATATCCATTTTGTTGATAGTTCTTACCAAAGAATAACTTTTCATACTGCTGTACTTCTTTATTTTCATGTACTAATGAGTATATAGTTCCTGATGGATGGATAAAGTCTTTAGTATAGAAATCCTTTATAAAGAACTGATCTGAGTCTATACATATATAGTTTTCGGTATCGATTACTTTCCATACATTTGACTTTACTATCTGTTGGCTCCTCCATCCATCCATTTTATACTTGAAGTCCCATATACTTTCATCAGTAATAAACTCATAACCTTCAGTCCCTATAGTCCTTTCCAGTAAATCCTTTTCAGAACTAGGAGTAGATATAAAAAAAGGTATACTATCTTTGTTATACTTTTGAATAGACTCATGTAGTCTTTTGAGTCTTGGAAAGTCTCTACTAAAAGATTTACAGTAAAGTATTATGTTATAGCTCATCTAATGTTATTCGTTCAAACCTTTTATCAGCAGGATTAGTATTAGATAATATACGAACTTTTATATCCTTCTCCAAGAACCAATCGTACATTTCTTTAGTACATTCAATAGTTTCTTTTAACTCTTCATAGTCTGGTCCAGCACCAGCATGTACTCCTTCAGCGTATAGAGTATCTGAATGTTCTTTTCTCCAGTCATCATCACCTAACTTAAATCCTTTCTCAGATTTAAACTTAGATAAGTCTCCTATGTCCCATCCTATAGTTACAATATCTTTAGCTCCTAAATGTAATGCTAATGGAAATCCAGTCTCATACATAATACCAGGACCCCATATTGCTTTTCCTTCTGAGTAAGCCAACCAGTTGTTGAACTCTCTTGTATAAGCAGTAGTACGTTGCATAGGTACCCAAGGAGTAGAGTAGCACGGTATCATTATATCAGCTCTATGCTGCCATTCGTTCTGTATTCTATTGATTTCATATGGCATATTCATAGCAGTAAGTTGCCAATGAACTAGTGTTTCATCAGAATGATATTCATACGGTTGGTAACCGTAAGCTGACATGCCATGAATAGTAGCTACTTCTTTGACATAGTTATAAGATTGTTTAAGAGCTATAACTGGTTTACCGTCTAGTTTCTTTATTAGCTCTTGTCTATTGTGAGTAGTTAAAGAAGGACCAGGAGTAGTAATGTAAACAGTCTCTCCTTTGAATCTATCTTTGAGTAGCTTTACTCTTTCGTAACTTTCGTTAGTATGACTAACTTCCTTTAATAAATTTATCATATAATATTTCTCCTACTTCGAACTGCCAAGGTTCATCTATATCGAATGCTTCTAACTCATCCATTTTAAATAACTTTATACCTCCTTCTTTTGTAAAGTCTCCCATAAACTTATAATCGCTTATAAGATCCATTCTGGAAGCATATAGTACGTGGGCTGCTTCATTAACAGGTTCAACAGCTTTAGTGTTCATTATAGTTTGACCTTCAGGCCAAGGAGTAATCAATGCTCCTTCTTTATTCCAATAGTATGTTTTCTTTTCAAATACAGCAAATAGATTTTCTTCTTCTTGCTCTACGAACTGGCGTACAAAGGCATCAATAGTACTAACAGATAAAAGAGGATTGCAGCCACTAATAAGAATGCAGTACTTGTGAGGAAGCTTATCATGCCATTCATAAATCTTTTTAAGATCATTATCATTATTCGCACTATCATAACTTCGTTTAAAGGTTCTAATATTTCTCTTAGTATTAGCTTCTTCAAACAACTCATCCTCATGCACTGAAGCTATAATATTCTCTGAAGGTATCACTTCAGAACTGAGTAACTTATCTAATATTAAACCAAACAGATTAGTATCTGAAAAAGGTTTAATCATCTTCCGTGGTACTCTTTGACTATTAAGTCTTGCTTGTACTATAAATGCTATATCATCTATTTTATTAATCATTCCATCTTTTTATTATATTCCAAACTATAAAAGCATTTGTTATAACTGCTTGTAGAACTATAAACGTTCTAATCCACGCTACAGCATCTGCTCTTCTATCATCTTCACCTATCTTCTCACCGAGGGCTCTTGCCCAAAACTTCCAAAGTCGTCTCATCTAATGGAAACTTATCTTTACTAACTGTACTTATAATATTATGGCTTACAGCAACTTCTCCTAAGTTACGAAAACTAATACGACTTCCAAAATCTTTGAAAATATTATTAGCAAAAGAAGTATGAGCATCATAATAAGATTGATAACTATTATGAGAAGCTCCTTCTCTAAGTCCATCCTCTTTAGTAAATGCATGTACATTTTTAAGAGAAGGATCGAATCCGTCTACACCTACAAAGTAGATGTCTTTAAATCCTACGTTAGCAGCAAGAGTAATCAACCTTGCTGGAGGACCGACAATGCCAGTATAGCTTTTATCTAACTGACCGTAATGTGTTCTATCTTTATACTTGTTGATAAAAGATAGATTGTTTGATAATGTAGCAGGGTAAAGGTAGTTCTGTTCAAATAATACCTTGCAGTTAATATTATTATCTAGATAACTTAGAAGACTATCATTAGTAAAATCCTGTAAGTTACCTAACGAGACTAAATCTAGTGAATGTTTAACAATCTCTTCATTCATAAAAAAGTTAGTGCAGGACCATAAGTAGTCTACATCTATACTTTTCCAATCAACTTCTAGAGTAGATGGTCCTCCTCCTAATACTAAGACTGACTTGTCTTTATATTGAGAGTATTTAAAGTTTTGATCAATAAAAAAGTCCATCAGTTAAAAGTGTATTCTTTAAAACATTTCTGTTTATCATTCTACCTATAAACTCATTTCTATCTTGCCATTTGTAACCGTTGCCAGGTGAGATCATGTGTAAATGCTCTTGTTTAATAGTGTCTCCTACATTCAAATCTACGTTCAAGGCTAATGATCTCTCAAGCTTTTCCTTCGCAGCAGAGACAGAGTCATGTCTAAACATTTCTTTCTTCCCCATGCTAAACTCTAATGATCTGATATCGTGAAGCATCTGATGGAAGGTATTCATATCAGCCGAACCTTTATGGTCAGTACCTTTCATAGATGTATCTAACGTTACATGCTTTTCTATAATATCAGCTCCCATTGCTACAGCTGCTACTGGTATGTGGGTACCTATAGAATGATCTGAGTATCCTATAGTGCTGTTATATTTATCTTTCAGCCAATGAATGCTATTAAGATTGAGGTTAGTGTATTCTGCAGGGTATTGACTAATACAATGTAAAATAGATATGTTAAGCTTATTGTTATTATTAAAGATATCAATAACAGTTTGTAAATCATTTTCATCTGCCATTCCGGTTGATAGTATGATTGGCTCAGGTCTCTTAGCTAGAGCTTCA
>ENA-ORDA01003099-ORDA01003099.1-marine-metagenome-genome-assembly--contig:-NODE-3099-length-11907-cov-8.078276_pt1 | contig 11907 bp, 3 predicted proteins | sample MGYA00237778_ERZ508506 | MGnify/ENA primary metagenome ERZ508506 (study PRJEB26177, sample SAMN06267891) | marine metagenome | isolation source: Monterey Bay, California, USA | place: Pacific...
GAGGGCGGCGGCGGCGGCATGAAGGGTGGCGAGGGAGGCGAGGGTGGGCTGGGTGGCGGTTCCGGCGAGGGCGGTGGCGACGGCGGCGAGGGCGGCGGCGGTGCCGGTGGCGAAGTCATGTCGTCGCGCATCTCCGCGCCGGTTCTGGCAATGAGGATGTTGGCTGCGCCACTGACGATGCCGACCAGCCAGATACTCACAAAGTTCCCACGCCAGGAACGTCCACGGGGAGTTGGCGGAACGCGCGAGAGTGCCGCTTTTCGTACCCGCTCGACGTTTATAAAGGATGCACGCGTTGTCGGCGGCTGCTGGCGAAGCGGGCACTCCTCCAGTCGAAAACTCAGTCCTTTTTGCGGTGGCATCGACACGCTTGCAGGGGTTCCCGTGCCCACAAAACCACACTCCTGTGCAGTCGTGCTCGGTTGCAATAGCAGCAGATCGGAACCATGTTATCCTTGGACCCCAAAGTCGCAAAAGTGCTCGAGTTTCTAACTTTGTGTTCCGGCTTCTAACACCCCTCGTAAAAAATTCTAACTCTTGGGTCTTCTCTCTACTCTTGGCCCCGCTGTGCCAGCCCGCGGCAAACGGATCTCGAGGTGATCTCGCGGGGTACTATTTAAAGTATGCAAAACTTTTTATATCTCCTCTGGAGATTTGTTTGCCGTGGACTGGCACACCGGGGCCAAGAGTAGAGAGAAGACCCAAGAGTTAGAATTTTTCACGAGGGGTGTTAGAAGCCGGAACATAAAGTTAGAAATAGCTACATTGTGCTCGGGTTTTACGCCCACCGAGGGTTGACGCCTGGTTAACGCGCTTGCGTTTCTTGCAGCTTGAGCGCCATCGCGCAAATCTGTCGATGGCTCTGAAACATGGCACTCTGAACTCGTAGTGCCTCGACGCAAAGGTCGCGTTGAGCCGCGAGCGCCATGTAGACCTCCGTATCACGCGGCAGCTGTCCCAATAGCTCGTCCCATCCGTTTGTCATTCGTTGCACCGAGCTTCGGAGATGTCTCCACGCCTCGGGATCGTGATCATAGTAGTCGAGAGATTGGATGATGGGCTCGAGCTTTTTCGCATGACCCGCTCGAGCATACTCGCGCCTTTGTGGAATTACAGGCTCGGTCGTTGGGTGAGAGCAAGAGCCAAGCATTGTTTTGTGTGCGTGCGCAATGCAGAGAACTGAGTATTGGCAATTGCGTTAGCGCGACACAGTTGCCCGTGGTGGAATGTGTCCGGTTCGCGCTGACCGAGATTAGGCTCCAATCGAATACCGATCAGTAAAAGCCGAGGGCAAGCTGTGCACGCTCTCGTGAAGTGACCTGTGCGCACTTTGCAGAGCACGCGTGCCCAAATGGCCATGAGCGGAAAACTCGTCTTTGGAGTCGCCACCGCGGGTATGGGCGTCGGATTCTTCTGGACTGGCATGCGCAGTTTGGACCAACTCAAGGACACCGACACGCGTGCTAATCAGATGACCTCCCCGTCCATGCCACCGAGCCCGCCGATGCACCCGTCACCTGTGAAGCCGCCACCCTCGTCGCCACCCATGGCGCCACCCATGGCGCCGCCACCGACGTCTCGGCGACGTGAGATGCTTGAGCAGGGAAACGTCTTCAAGTTTTCCGAGACGGAGGAGAAGAAGATTTTGGCCGATGTGCGAAGCTCGATCTTGGGCATGGCCAAGAAGCATTGAGTTGTGCTGCAGAGCGTGCCACCCTGTACACGCGTGGTTTTGAAAAGGCGAATGGGTTGGCGCTAACTATGCACGATGTGGAGCTTGTTGTTGTTGTTGTTGTGTGTGTGTGTGGTGGGTGGGGCCGTTTACGCCCGACGGTGTAGAATTTTCATGTCCACAACAAACCCATTGGAAGCTGCGCATGCGGTACTGGCCGAGGCCGCACGCTCGGCGGGGTGCACCGCCTCCAAGCTCGTGGGGAGCGTATCCAGACACACGTTGCCTTCCACGGCCAGCTTTGCAAACCTTTCAGTGTTGCATTCCAAGGCGCAAGCTGGCGCTCTCGTCGCGAATGGAGCGACCCCAGGAGTTGTGCTTTCGCATCGCACCTTTTTGGCTACTTCTGGAACGGCGTTGATTTTTTCGGCACGGTTTGACCAAGCTGTAACCAAGGAGCGTTTGGGCACCGAGTCGGATGTTACACCCCAGACGTCTCAACAATCTCAGCCGCTCACAACACCGCCTCCGCCACCACCCCCAGTGTTGCTTCCACCACGGCCCTCCACCGGAAGCGGAAAACGCAAGCGGCAATTGTGCGAAGACCAAGAAGACGCCGTGTCCAGGGCACGTAAGCGCTTGTCGTCGGCAAGCGCGCCCGAGCTACAATCCGAGCTTGAAACGGCACAGGTGGTGATCGAGAAGGCGCTCGGTTTGCGGGGACCAGCGGGGGAGGTGCTTGTACAATCCTATGCGCTTCTCACGAGAAAGCTAAAGCCCACGGATGTGCAACCATCGGTTGTGGTTGCCATGCGTCTGAATTCGGGACTCGCGGTGCCGATTTCGGCATTGAAGCGCTGCCTGGGATCCTGCTGGATCGACGGAGTCGTCTCCTCGGAGCGTGCTGTGAGTGGCGTTTGTGATCGCGATCTTCCCCTCACTGAGGAGGGTGCTGCGTCTATGGCCATGGGCAACTTGCCACTACTCGTCGTTACGAGCGTTCCCAAACCAGCTTCTCCGCCACGTGGCGAAGCGACCACGGTCTGATCACGCCACTTTGTGTGCACGCGCAGTAGTAAGCAGTATCTGTGTCATTCATAACCACCCACGCGTTTTGAATGTGGTAAGGAACCGCGCAGAAACGCTACATTGTGCGTGTCGCGCACGTGCGTGAGGGTGTGTGCGTGTGCGTGTGCGTGTGCTTGTGCGCGTGTGTGAGTCCCAATCTCCCACGCGACGGCGCAACGCGGGCTTGATGAACAGAGATGGACACTGGTTTTTTGTGGGCACATTCTTTGGCCTCTTGTTACCAGGCTCGGTCCGAGCCGACATTGTCGGCCCGTTTCTGTGCGAGGGAGGAAGCGGGGGATGTAACAATTGCGTCGAGCGAGGCTATGCACCCATGGTCACGCTGAGTGAATGCCAGCAGTTTATCCAAGATGCCGACAGCGGAACGGTGGAGGCGCTCACGCCCAATGGAGATTTGCCAACTTGGCAAGGCGAGTACCCCGTTGGCGAGGACACGCTGGGACACCCAGCTGGCTGTTCTTCAATGTATGGGGCCAACGGCGGGTATGCCCTTTTCACGGCAGTCGTTCCTCCACCAGATGGCAATGCCCAGGTCACCGAGTACAGCGTGTCGTCACTAAGCTTTCCCGGCACCGACTACACGTCGATCATGTTCTGGTGCAGCACGCGGCACACCGTGGGCGACGTGTGCGACAGCGCTTCGGCCGGCGTGAAGTGGCCAGTGCCCTTGTGCACGCTCTCAGACACCGACATTCAGGTCGATGCGAGCATTCGGCCTCCCAGCGACGAATACGCCAACGAAGCGACCGATTGGCAGATTGCAACCCGTTGCTGCTTCGTGGATGGAAGCGGTTGCGATTCCGAGCCAATCAGTGGTGCTTGCGGTGCGCGGCTCGGCCAAACGTACGATGACGCCGCCGCCGCATGCGCCGCCGATGGGCGACGACTGTGCACGTTTGACGAGCTGACAAAGTGCTGCGGCACGGGATGCAGTTTTGACGTTCGATTCGCTTGGACCTCGGACCATTGTGCCGTGCATCCTTCTCCCCCGCCCTCGCTGCCGCCGCCCTCGCCGCCCGCCGCGCCGCCGTTGAACCAGTGCCACCGCATCACCACAAGTGAATCTTGCGGTACACGCGTCACGTCCATCTGCCAACCCGAGTACGAGATCACAACGCGCGAGGAGTGCGAGGAGGCGGCACGGGACCTAAAGGTGGGCATGGACGAGGATTCGGTGCAGCCCCTCAACCACCAGTCGTACAACAACCCCCCGGGCGTCGAGTCGTGGGGCGGAACCCAGAATGCGTTCTACCCGGGATGCTTCACGCGTTCAAACATGGGTCCGGACAGCGAGGGCCGCTACAGCAGCATGTGGTGGAACACGTACGTGACGACCGCACCACACAATATCAACAACGATTGCCGACAGGTTTGCAAGCAAGACTGCTCCCCCTCTCCGCCGCCGCCGAGTACGCCACCGCCGAGTGCGCCACCGCCGCCCCCCGTGCCCGCATCGCCGTCGCCCTCCGCGCCTTTGCACACCGAAGGCTGGTACTGGTCGCCGCCCGTGGACAAGACGACGGACGAGACCCATGCTCTGTCGCGGTGCAGCAGCACGTGCGTGTCCTATGGTCTGCGGTGCGACGAGGACTTTGTGGGAAACAACATGCTCGCCGCGATGGATCCCACCGTCACCGATCCGGTGGAAGCGCGCACCGCGTGGTCGGACGTCGTTGACCTGGCCAATGGCAATACACCCAACGTGTACGTGGACGTGGACGTGCGCTGCCCCGACGCCACCACGGGGGCGCAGTTTAGTAGCTTCTCCACGAGCGAGTCCGTGCCGAGCTACCTGGACTCGCTCAACGGGTGCGCCATGCCGGGGATTCGCTCCGGGGGCACCTACGCCTTCACTTGCGACGCTGAGCCGAGCAACTCGAACCGGCGACGGCTCTGCTACTGCTCGTCGCACCTTCCACCTTCGGTTCCTCCCGCACCGCCGCTCGCTCCACCGCTCGCGCCCGTCGGGACCAACTTCCACGGCAAGGTCAACGGCCAGTGGGAGTCGGTCATCGCGCTCGACGCGAATATCAATCACCTGCTCTACTACCGCGCCTTTGGGGGCGGCGGCTACTTGGAGGAGGGTGACTGGGTCGTCTACGTGGGCTTCGGCATGGGCTGCAGTCCGTCGGTTCGCGCCAACTACCCCATGGACCAAGGCGAGGGCCAGGACCACGGAGGAATCATCCACGCCGACGTGAATGGCGCGCTGAGCACGTCGGTGAACATGATCCAGCAAAATGTCTACTACCAGGCGTGCTACTACAAGCCGCGCCTGAGCGTGCCGACGGCCCGCCGCAAGCTCGAGATCGTTTACGACGAGTGGACGGCAGTTCAGGCATTTGTGGACGTGGCGTTCAACACCCGAACGGACGACTCGCCGCCGCCCGCGCCGCCGCCGCCGTGCAGCTTGGCGAGTTCGGTTGTCTACGACGGGCCGGCGGGCAGCTGCGCAACCGGGTATTTCATGTGCACACAGGCGCAGGATCTCGGCGACGATGGCCAAGCATTAAACACGTGGAGGACACTGGACTTTCCCCGCTGCATCCCCAACGGAGTGGATTGCAACGAGGACTCCGTGCAAGGCAGTTGCTCCGGCATGTGCGCTTCGGGAACCTGTTGCCGTCCCAGCATGGGCGGTGCGTGCGGGCCGTGCATGCAGGGCGGAGAACCACTTCCCTGCCCGGAGTGTGCGACGCCTGCACCCAATACGGGAGATCCGAACACGTGCGAGGGCGGCGCCCAGTACGCGATCACCTACAGCTTGGTTGGCATCGGGTGGACCGACAACTGCTGCCGTCCACCCGACGTACCGTCGACACCACCCTCGCCGCCGCCTTCGCCGCCGCCCTTGCCGCCCCCCTTCCCGCCGCCGCCGCCCGCACCGCCGCTCGACTCGGAGTGCGAGGACTACGTCTGCTACGCGTGCGGCGACGGGAGCAAGGCGGACAGTCAGCAGGCGTGCGACAACGACGACTACAGCGGCTGCACCATCGTCGAGAAGAGCGAAGCGTCACCACCGCCACTGCCTTCGTTGCCGCCGCCGCCGCCGCCGCCGTGCAACGGCTACAACGGACCTCACCAGGACACGTACCTCTCCACGGACTGCACCAATCCCACCGTCATCGAGGACACGTTCGATGAGGCGTGGGCGGCCATCCAGACACACTCCAACTGCAACGGCATCACCTTTGAGCCGTTGGGCACCAACGGCAACAACCCAGGCAAGTACACGGGGCGCGTGGGCACCACGCTGAGAGCCTCCGCCGTGAAGCAAGAGATCTCGTGGCGCAAGCAGAGCGACTGCGCGCCGCCCGCGGGGGCGCCACCGCCACCGCCGCCGCCGCCCGACAGCGGCCGGCGGCTCGAGGCCGCGGCGCCCGAGCGCTTCCGGCGCAAGCTGCTAAGCCCGGCGCTCACGTCCGGCCAATGCCTGGTCACGGCGCACACCACCCAGACGCTCGACACGGTCGTTCTCGACCCCAGCCGCGGCTTGGCCACGTGCGAGGATGCCGGGTGGGAGACGATCACGACCGGCGCCGATTGCCAGAACGCGGCGCAGTCGGGCCACGCGCTCGAGCTCACGCCGGCCAACGGCGGGCTGGCCTTCAATACGGGCGGCGCTCCCGGCCTTGGCAACGTTTACACCTTCAACTTTCCGCCTGGTGACGGGTATTCCCAGGCGGAGGGCTGCCTCCAAAACCTCGATCCACCGCCGGCGAACCAGGTCGCGACCCAGCTCAACCACTACTCCGGCACGCCCGATGGAGCGTTCAAGACGTGCGCCACGCTCGTCGGGCGCCAGTGCGTGTGCAAGCGCCGGACGACGGACCACAAGGTGTGCAAGTGCACCAACAAGATGCCGTCGCCGCCGCCCTTCCCGCCGTTGCCACTCTCTCCGCCGCCCTTCCCGCCGTTGCCACTCTCTCCGCCGCCCGCGGCGCCGCCGCCGCCGCCGCCGCCGTTGGAGTTCCACACCCACTGGGGCGGCACCGTCTACTTTCGCGTGCTCACGGTCGTGCAGAACGAGCTGACGAACGTTCAGTACAAGCCTCGGCGCGAGGGCGGCCTGGTCGAGGCGGGCGACCTCGTGCTCTACGTGCCGATCGCCGAGTGCGTCGCCAGCGGCAACGGGTGGCTCGCCCGCTTCGCAACCGACTACCCGTACGACGCCTACGTGAGCCAGACGGCCGACTACGGCGGCTACGTGCTCACGGAGGAGGGCTCGGGCCGGCTGTACACGACCGTCCACATCCCCACCACAAACTCGCACTGCGTCTTCCACGCGCGCCTCGACGTGACCACCACGGGCGACGGCGCGACGCAGCGCCGCCACCGCCGCCTGTCCGAGCCGTTTGTCGACTGGCAGTACGTGCCCGGGCAGACGCTTCTCATCACACCGGACAACAAGCTCGACCCCGCGGTCAACGACCCAACGAGCTTATCGTCCTCGCCGCCGCCACCGCCCCACCCGCCGCCGCCACCGCCCTTGCCTCCGTCGCCAGTGCCCTCGCCGCCGCCGCCGCCGCCGCCCACCGATCAAAAGGTCATCGACGGGTGCGGCGTCGCAGACAACCAGCAGTTTTCTGCACCGTTCAGCGTCGGTGTGGGCGAGACGTCGATGACCCAGACCGATCTCGATGCTCAAGTGATTACTGGACCCGCAAGCGTAAATTCCGATGTGCGCTTTGCCGTGCGTTGCTGCTCACTCAACGGCAACAGTTGCTTTTCAAAAGATGCGGACACTGCTGAATGCTACAATGGTGAAACTCTCCAGGGTGATTTTACCCTAAAAACGTACTGGGACGCGGTCGCGATCTGCGATGCCGATGGCCGCCGCCTCTGCAGTGAAAGCGATGCGGCCTCCCCTAAATGCTGCGGATCAGGATGCAACTACGACGTCCACCCCATTTGGATATTAGACCCCCATCCAGCGCCATCGCCGCCACCAGATGATGGGTCTCTTGGCGCGCACAGCTGCCTAAACTTCAACCCCAAAATCGTCACCGACTTTACCGACACCGCGCAGATCACAAAAACGGCAGATAACTATTGGCGCATCTTCGGAGGCGGCACCAACACTTACATGGAGAACGCGGGCTTTGTGCCAGTCACGGGGACCGCTCCAAACCCGCCCGCCGATGCCCCGATCATCTTCGAGGCCGACGTCACATTTGAAAATTGTGACAATGATGTGGACGTCGAATTCGGATTTCCGGGGCGCGGTGGCGTGTTGGTGACAACCCTTCAGGTCCTCAAGGATATCCAACAGACGTTCCACATTCGCACACTGGATCACAACGCCATCAATGGCGCTCGGTGGGAGATTCGCAATTTCTTGACTGCCGCGCAACTCGCGGGCTGCGAGATGGAGGTGCACAATGCGCACCTCTGCCAAGCTGGAATGGAAGACGTACCAAGCTTTGGTGTCGCGGCGAACCTCCAGTGCCCGCTCACGGGGCCGTTCAAGGAACAGTCATTGAAAAATGCCAACACTCTCTGTCGCGGTTCAAGGGCGCTTGACACGAACCAATTCCTCTCATTTGAAGAGGCCGTTGCGGGTCTCAAGGTTGCCATCGACGTGGATGGTCCGGGCTCGTGCGCAGGCATCACCTACGATCCGAACTATGCCGGTGCCGACTCAGATGCCAAATACACCTTGCGCGACGGCCTTGGCGACCCGCTCCAAGTGGTCACTCCCGATCAAGATACTAGCTACATGGTCGCATGCCTTTCGCCACCGCCTCCGCCGCCGCCGCCATCGCCCTCTACACCACCTCCACCACCCGAGGGCGACTCGCCGCCGCCGTCGCCGCCGCTCTGCGACGGTGGTAGCGCCACGTGCATTCTCAACTTTGGGGACATGGAAACGGCCGAGGCAGCGTGTGGGTCGAACCTCGGTATCGCTTGCTTTGCATCCGGAGCCGAGGAGCTGTCGTACGACTCGGTGCTGCTCGACCCAAATCGCGGGCTGGTTAGCTGCGAGGCTGCCGGCTGGATTTCGATGGAGCAGATCGAGTGCGAGGGCGCCTCGACGCCCGGCCACTCGCTCGAGCTCACGCAGGCCAACGGCGGCGTCGTCATGGAAAACCCAGACCGCTTTCAGCTACTGAGTTTGCCCGCCACCATTCCGGTTCCATTTGCTTGGCCCTATCCGATGGACAATTGTCTTTTGCAGCGCACCCACGAGGCGGACGATGGCGAGATCAGGTTGAGCCAGATTCAATACCAGGCATCCTTTCAAGCGGCTGGCGCGGCCACCTGCGGACAGGATTTAATCGGCGACGGCCAACCATACGAGTCCCTTAGGTGCATCTGCAAGCGCGCCAACCCAACGTTCAAGAGCTGCACGTGCCAGTCGCCGCCGTCGTCGCCGCCTTCTATTCCAGCTCCACTTCCTCCACCCTTTCCGCCACCGAGCATGCCGCAGCTCCTCACAATCCACCAGCTGCCCTTACCGGACGGCTGCACGGACTCCACTGGCTCTGGCTACGAGTACGGCAGTGCGGCAGCCGCGCAGGATGCGTGCGAAGCAGCAGGATGCAGCAGAACGCTTCCAAAATTGTCCATGCTCACGAGTGCCGACTACGCGTTTGGTAGTGGCGACGCCGAGAATGGCATCTCCTTTGCCACCAAAAGCGTCTGCGCGGCCGCGTGGTACGAGAATGACATAGCGGGTTTCTTTGACGGCACGGACCCAGTGAGGGCGTGGCACATGCATTCAATTCCACCAGGCGCCTTGTGCGGAAAGGTTGGCTACAACCGACGATCGACTGGCACGAACGCGCGTGCCGCATGCCTCGGCTGCCCGTATCACCTGGACACGTGCCCCTCGCCGCCGCCGCCGTCGCCGCCACCGCCTTCGTCGCCGCCATTGGCACCACAGCCACAGGCACCACCACCGGTGCCATTTTCGCCAATCGTATACGGGACGTCGTTCAATCCGTGCACGAGCGGCGAAGCAGCGAAGGAAGAATCCAACCTGATCACCGAGTCCGAGTGCCGGTACTACTTTGACATCTTTTACTCTCGCATCATGATGCCCAAAAGGACGTCTCGCCAACTGTCGGAGGCCGAGCCGGTCGTGACGGACACGCGTTACGGGGCAACCTTTGTGCGGAGTTTCAATCCCGATGAGCCTCCCTATGGAGTGTGCGTGCACTTCAATGCAGATCACGGCATCTACAGCGTGGGCGACGTGCTGTGGGGCAACTCGGAGCACTCGAGAGACTTGTGCACGCAGACCCCTCAAGTGGCCGTTTGCCACTGCACGATGAACCCCGCGTCGCCACCGGCGCCCTCAGCCCCGCCGCCGTCGTCGCCATTGCCGCCCGACATACCACAGCCACCAGGACTCCCGCCCTTTCCGCCCGACGCGGCGCCAAAGCCGCCGCCCTCGCCGCCCTGCGCCCCCGAGGCGATGACGTGCGTCGATGGGTACGCCACCGAGGCGGGGGCGCTCGCCGCGTGTGCCACGGGCAGCGACGCACCGACGTGCTTTGTCACATCCAGCACCACGTTCGACGCGGCAAAGTCGCAGTTTCTCAACGTTGGACCGGATGCACCCGTCGAACGCCGACAAGACACATGCGAGGCCGCCGGGCTGGTCACCCCGAATGAAGAATTGTGCGAGGCCGCTGGAAATATGTTCATTGATCCACCCGTTTACGACCCCTTGACGGGTCACGCGGCCAATGGTGGCTGGTTGAGAAGCGAAGCCGCCTCAGCACCGAGCATTGTCGGATGTGGCCACAATCAACTTACGGGTCCAAATCCAAACAGAGTTGTTTACTACTATGATGGGGGAGCCTCGCCGTATAGCGACTGCCTGACGACAACCTACACTCACGGCTGCATCTGTCTCGATCAAGAGTTCACGACCATCTACCGCTCGTGCACGTGTCCCTACCCGCCACGTCCGCCGCCCTTTCCCCCATCGCCCCCATCGACTCCTCCGGAAGTGCCGTCACCGCCCATGGCGCCGCCGCCGCCCTTTCCACCGCCCTTTCCGCCGTCCCCATCACCTCCGCCGTGCGATGCCGACTCGGTGGACCCCGCCGACTACACGATTGGCGAAGTCGCATCTTGTGCGCTGGGGTTCGATTATTGCGGCGAAAACGACGACACTGGTGCAATTTTGGACTTTCCTCGCTGCGTTCGGCCTGTTGGTGTGTCTGCGTGCACAAGCGCCGCGCTTGCCGAAGATTGTGATGGAATGTGCGTAGCTGGCTACCAGTGCTCGCTCATAGCCGGCGGTGCATGCATCTTGGATGGATCGGCCGAGCCGTGCCCGTGTGACGCCAATCTTCTCGACATCAGCGACATCAGCACCTTCCCAACCGGAATGCAAATCAGCACAATCATTGAAAACTGCGAAGGTGGCGGAATCAATGCGATCGTCTTCAATGCCGGAGCTGCGACCAAGTCGGACACGACACGCATCTGCTGCCGAATGCCCGACCCCCCAAGATCGCCGCCCTCCAGCCCGCCTTCACCACTTCCGCCGCCGTTTCCGCCACCTCCGGCGCCGCCGCTTGCGCCACAGCCCCAAGCGCCACCCGCGGCCTATGGAGGCATCACAATCTGTCCGAATGCCACCTCCGCCGCATCGAGCTCCGTTTACGAATCAGAGTGTCGTCACTGGACAGAAACGGGCGACTTTGGCCTGTCCGGCACCGCGGTTCCGCCCTTTGTGCGCACCTACTATCCAGACGCTCCCGACGGCGTGCACGGCGGTGCGTGCATCTACGTGCGCGAGACGATCAGTGTCACGGTCTTCTTGCAATCTGATGGGGCTCCTACCGCGCTTTCACGATCGCTTGCGCCGGGAACCGTTTACTGGAGCAATGCGCAGGACTACGCGACACATGTGTGCGTCGATGGTGGTCTCGAGGGCGCCGCAAATGCAAGCAAGGTCATTTGTCACTGCGAAATCGCACCACCCTTCATGCCGCCGCCGTTTCCACCCCCGTTTCCGCCGCCCTCGCCGCCGCCGCCCTCGCCGCCGCCGTCGCCGCCGCCGCCGTCGCCACCGCCCTCGCCGCCGCCGTCGCCGCCGCCCAGCCCACCGCCGCCGTCGCCGCCGCCGCCCAGTCCGCCACCGTCGCCGCCGCCGCCCTCGCCGCCGCCCTCGCCGCCGCCGCCCT
>ENA-ORDA01003100-ORDA01003100.1-marine-metagenome-genome-assembly--contig:-NODE-3100-length-11906-cov-6.437146_pt1 | contig 11906 bp, 8 predicted proteins | sample MGYA00237778_ERZ508506 | MGnify/ENA primary metagenome ERZ508506 (study PRJEB26177, sample SAMN06267891) | marine metagenome | isolation source: Monterey Bay, California, USA | place: Pacific...
GCCCTCGGCGCTGTGCGCCGCACCCGGAATTTGTTTTGTAAGATGAACGAGGGCTGGGCATGGTGACTTTGGTTGCTGCGCGGGCGAAGCATGAAGGGGCTTTTGCCTATCTTGTTGGTGACAGTGCGGCGTTGAATGCTGAGATATTGGCCTTAATGCGGTCTGGTGTGAAGACGGGCACTTGTGATGCCAGGGCCATCGATATGGATGGAACAGAGAACTTGCTAGTTGTGGGTCGTGTGGACATTCCGCTGGATTGGGAAGGGCGGCTCGCCCTTGCAGCGCGTACACTGGCAGTTGAGCCGATCACTTTTGATCAGATGGATGAGGTGCGTGTTGCCCAACAATGCGAGTTTCGTGATTTGGCCCATTGGCGTTTGGGCTATGAAGCGTATTTGAGCCGAGCGGGTCGTTTTGCGCCAGATGTTGATATGATGTTTGAGCGCTTTGAAATTGTAGAGGACTTTGGACAATGACAGATTTTCAAATGGGGCCTTTGACCCTGAAGGTGAAAAGCTATGCTGACGATGTGTTAGAGGACTTTTATGAGGCCAATTGGTTGGTCTTGGCTGTTCAGTGCCTCACAGATGAGGGAGTTGTCGCGTTTCAATCGCCTTGCCTTATGACCACGGACATTTTTGATTTCATGGACGAGATTAATGATCTTCTCTCGGGGCAGGGTCGTCAGGCCTATTTGGTGAGCCTTGAGCCGCAGGTGGATGTGCGTATTGCACTTGGGGATGGACCGGATGTGTTTACATTGGATGTGGAATTGACCCCCAACGTGGAGGATGACGAGGACATCTATGATGCCGCTGCCATCGTTTCGCGCGCGGAAGTTGAGGAAATGGCCAAACATGCGGCTGCTTTGGTTGCGGCGTTTCCGGTGCGTGGGATCGAGGGCAGCTGATGTTTGACAAGATCCTGATAGCCAACCGCGGCGAGATTGCCCTTCGCGTTATTCGTACGTGTAAAGAAATGGGTATCAAAACGGTTGCTGTTTATTCAAAAGCAGATGCTGATTCCCTGCACGTTCGCTTTGCCGACGAAGCAGTTTGTATCGGGCCTGCTGCATCATCTGAAAGCTACTTAAGTATTCCTAACATTATTGCCGCTGCAGAAATTACGAATGCGGATGCCATTCACCCAGGCTATGGATTCTTAAGTGAAAACGCGAAATTCTCGAGAATTTGTGCAGAGCACGGTATCAAATTTATTGGTGCGACTGGAGAGCAAATCGATAAGATGGGAGATAAAGCTACGGCTAAGGAAACCATGAAAGAAGCAGGTGTACCGTGTGTACCGGGTTCTGAAGGTATTCTGGATTCCCTCGAGCATGCACGAAAAACTGCAAAGAAAATAGGCTACCCAGTGATGATGAAGGCTACCGCAGGCGGTGGTGGTAAGGGTATGCGCGCAATTTTTGCAGAAAGTGAACTGGAGGGTGCTTGGAAAAGTGCACGAAGAGAATCTGCTGCTGCCTTTGGTAACGACGGCATGTATATGGAGAAACTCATTCTAGAGCCACGACACATCGAAATCCAAGTGATCGGTGATAGTTATGGTAAAGCCTGTCATTTATCTGAGCGCGATTGCTCGGTACAACGTCGTCACCAAAAATTGGTAGAGGAGACGCCTTCGCCGTTCATGACTGATAAGCTCCGTAAGAAAATGGGGGATGCTGCTGTTAAAGCTGCAGAATTCATTGCCTATGAAGGGGCTGGAACGGTTGAGTTTTTGGTTGATAAAGACCGGAACTTCTACTTCATGGAAATGAATACACGTATTCAAGTGGAACACCCGATCACAGAGCAAGTGGTAGGGTTTGATTTGATTCGTGAGCAAATCAAAGTTGCTGCCGGAGAAAAAATCACGGGCAAAAACTATTTCCCAGAAATGCACAGTATTGAAGTTCGCATTAATGCTGAAGACGCTTTTAACGACTTCCGTCCATCGCCAGGAATGATTGCTTCGTTCCATGCGCCAGGAGGCCATGGAGTACGTTTAGATACACATTGTTACAGCGGATATATGATTCCACCGTTTTACGATTCAATGATTGCTAAATTGATTGTAACTGCACGCACACGCGATGAAGCTATTGATAAGCTTGAGCGTGCCTTAGGTGAATTTGTTATTGAAGGTGTAAAAACGACTATACCATTCCACCAGCAATTGTTGCAAAATGAAGACTTCCGTAGAGGTGTTTACACAACGAAATTTATGGAAGATTTCGAATTGGTTGAATAAGCGTTCAAGACAAGATCGTATTAAAAAGCCCAGCGCGTTGCGCCGGGCTTTTTTGTTCTCCCCAATTTTAATTGGTGGTTAAAATAGTTTCCGAGGAGCGTGACAATACGGAGTTCCTCCTTTATTGTCGTAATAATCTTGGTGGTAATTTTCAGCTGAATAGAAGGTTGCTGCCGGTAAAACCTCAGTGGCAACATCATAGCCTTTTGTTTCAAGCAGGCCGATGAGTTTTTCAGTAACCTCACGTTGTACCTGATTCTGGAAAAATACCGCACTACGGTACTGCGGCCCTATATCAGGGCCCTGACCATTGCGTTGGGTGGGGTCGTGCGTTTCAAAAAATACACGTGCGATTTCTTCAAACGAGACCTGCGCTGGATCAAAGACGACATGTACAGCTTCATAGTGACCTGTGCGCTTACTGCAGACCTCACGATAGGTCGGGTTCTTGACCATTCCACCTGTATATCCGCAAGTCGTTGCAAGCACACCTGGTATTTTTTGCAAATAAAATTCTGTGCCCCAAAAACATCCCGATGCTAAGACCGCTACTTCTTGTCCTTCTTCGGGTGCCGGTATGGTGGCCATCGCATATGCGTCGCTCATCTTTTTGTTGGTTTGGGCCGTACAGCTCGCCAGAAAGGCGAACATAGCCATTGCTATTGCTTTAATTCTCATACCTAAGTAACGCAAAAACGACAAAGGTGGTTCGGCTGAAGTACGATCGAATTAAAAATTATCCGATGAACCCTTTTTTAAGCAAGACCTCAGCAATCTGTACGGTATTCGTAGCTGCTCCTTTACGAAGGTTATCGCTCACAATCCAGAGATTGAGGGCGCGGTCGGTGGTGAAATCGCGACGTAATCGGCCTACAAATACATCGTCCTTTCCCTCCGCCATCAGTGGCATCGGGTACGTATTGAATTCAGGGCGGTCCTGCAAAGTAATGCCCGGAGTATCGTTTAAAATTTTTCGCACCGCTTCTAAAGTGAATTCGCGCTCAAATTCTACGTTCACACTTTCACTATGTCCCCCCTGTACAGGAACGCGAACCGCTGTAGCCGAAAGTTTGATGCCTGCATGGCCAATGATTTTAACCGTTTCCTGGGTCATCTTCATTTCCTCTTTTGTGTAATCGTTCTCAAGGAAAATATCGCAGTGCGGAATGCAATTGCGATCAATTTTATAGGGGTAAACCATTTGTGGGTCTTCGCCATTACGCTCGCCCTCGAGCTGATCAACAGCCGCTTTACCTGTTCCAGTAACGCTTTGGTAGGTGCTTACGATGACGCGCTTCGCCCCAAAAGCTTGGTGCAGCGGATGCAGTGCCATGACCAATTGAATGGTCGAACAATTGGGATTTGCAATGATGAAGTCTTGAGCAGTCAATGCATCCGCGTTGATTTCTGGTACTACTAATTTTTTGTCGGCATCCATGCGCCATGCGCTCGAATTATCGACAACACGCGTACCAGCCGCCGCAAATTTTGGCGCCCATTCTAATGAGGTTTCGCCTCCCGCGGAGAAAAGTGCAAGATCAGGTACCGCAGCAACGGCCGCCTCAAGGCTTTGAATGGTCCAATCACGACCACCAAAAGAAACTGATTTCCCCACGCTACGCTCTGATGCCACGGGGATAAGTTCCGTGACAGGGAAGGTGCGTTCTGCCAATACTTTCAAAATAATCTGGCCAACCATTCCAGTGGCGCCGATAACTGCAATTCTCATAAAAATTGACTTAACTTATATAGTACCCGCAAAGCTACTTCTAAACTACCTTATGTTCACCGACTTGTTTCGTAGTGCACTAACACTCTGTTTCTGCCTCATTTTTAACGCGGCCACAGGCCAATTTTACCAACTTCTCGACTCCTTAACTGCTCCACATGTAGACTGGGAGGGCGATACCGCGTGGATGCAATTTTCAGCAGATGGGTTGCGGAGCGCAGCGCCTGCTGCGGGTTCTTTGGAATGGCGTCGCGAAAGTCGCGCTGCGCTCCGCGGAAATTGGAGCCTCAAAATGCAGATGGATTTTAATCCGTCCACAGCTAATTTTTGCAGTTTTAAGTTCATCGAATCGGACTGGGGTTATTACGCCATTCAACTCTCCGGATCCAGTGGCGATGATCTTTCATTGATGCTGCATACCCCTGAAAAAGACAGCGTTCTCGCTGCAATTTCAGGCTACGTGAACCGGAATGCAGTAGCCGTTGCTCTGCGCATTGAACGCGACAGCAACTACACTTTTCACGTGTACGATGCGGACGCACTTTTATTCAGCACGACCGACAGCACGCTGCGTTCCTCAAAAAGTCTCAGTCTGCACTGCACCTATACCTCAAGCCGTGTGGATAAATTTTTGTTTTCAACATTGAGGGCCGAAGGCTACGCTTTTCGTGATACCGTCGCACCGAAATTGCGAACCATTGATGTTTTATCGCCACGGCAGCTCAGGCTTAATTGGTCCGAACCTGCCTTACCTGCGCCCGGAAGTTTAAACGGCGTCATTGCGCGCGCGCAGGACGGAACAGCTCTTGATACCGCATTTTATCCCTATCTGGGGCCGTCGCATTGGGACGTGTTCTTCGATCGGCCCATTCCTCTGGGTCGGTGGGCTATAGAAGTTCCCCTAGCCGTCGACACAGCGGATAATCTCACCTTTTTCGCTGTAGACTCCGTGCTACTGAACTATCCGGACCGTCAAAGCGTACAAATTATCGGCATCCACCAGATTGAAGGAAGCCAGGGCGATTATTTTATTGCCTACAGTCAAATTCCCATGCCCGAAGCAGTGTTGGACCTCATCACGGAGAGTGGAACAAAAAAAACCATTGCTTGCCCCCTAGATTCTGGAACAAACCGCTACGGATACGGTCAAAACACACAAAACCTTACAGGGTTTTCTCTGCCCGATGAAGGCGTACTCATTCTGAAAAACGAAGGCATCTCTGTTGCTGTTCAACCCTACAATTTTCCGTATGCTCCGCATCAATCCTTTGGTGATTTCCTATTACTCGCCGATTCCATATCCTATACCACTACGCAATGGCGCGTCTTTCCCACTGCAACCCCAATTAATGGACCAATTCCGTCTAAAAACCTTCCTAAAAACCCACCCAACGGTCTTTTTGGGGATGAAAACGGTACCAACTTTGTTCAATTTTTCCATTCGCTCTATTCCTACCTTCACCTGCTTTCACCACAACTGCAAGCACAATGGACCTCCGATGCGCCTTTCTTACTGCCCGTGGTTCAAGCGGTACTTCCACCACTTCTGGGAGATTCAAGCCTCCACCTCTTACCTGCTGAATTCCCAGATTCAGGAACCGTATTAATCAATGAAGTCCACGCCGCTCCGGACCAATTAGAAGAGTTCATAGAATTGGCCTCCACCAGCCACCGGCCCATTCGCCTCGATCCACTGCGCCTCTTAAAAACAAGTGCCTCTGGAACTTCCGCGCACCGTTTTTACGATGCCCCACCTGCCTTTTGTGCGCTACAACTGCCCCTCTTCCCGTTACTCGCCCCACAGCAACTTCGTGCCTTTCCAAGCCCTACAACCTTACCCAACGATACAACCGCACTGCTCTTGCAAGGAACCGGCGCACGAACCTTAGACGAAATCATCTACAGCCCGTGGGGCGCCCCGCTCGAACACCGAAGTTGGGAACGGATTTCCCTGCACAGCCCTGGTCGCGCTCCCTCGAATTGGGCACCCCACCATGCACGCTGGTGCTGCCCTTCAGAAGCCTCTCCGAACGCTACCAACAGCTGCGCCTCCTCCATGGGTGGCGTTGAACTCAGTGCGCATCTTAAACGCTCCCACCTCAGCTTCGACCCCAACCATTACCTGCCTTCAACCGAATTGTCGATATACATGGCGGCCGGAGACCTTCTCTCCATTCGGCTTTTAGATCGTGCCGGCCGCCCCATCACCCAGTGGTATTCCTTCGAAGGAATTGCGGGTGACAACCCTATCGGAATAGGCCCTTATCTATGGAATGAAAAGCACTTATCTACTGGTATTTATTCCGTTCAAATCCGACTAAAAAATACTTTAACGCAACAGATTAAAAATCTACCCCTATCAATCTATAACCCATAAACTGAGCTTTCAGGAAAGAGCAAAAAAAGACGTACCGGCAAGTTTTTCCGATGCACAATATCCCCGTAAATAAAACGGCAACAACTGGATAGATCCCATCGGCGTTACCAGTCGCATATTCTACCAAAAGCACGTACCTTTGTTAAAATTATTTTAAGCTAGTTGCTATGAAATTCGGTGTAATCACCTTCCCAGGGTCAAACTGTGACCACGACATGATGTATGTACTCGGAACCATTATGGGACACGAAACAGTCAATTTATGGCACAAAGACACGGATCTTCAAGGAGTGGATTGTGTAGTATTGCCTGGCGGTTTCTCTTATGGAGATTACCTGCGTTCAGGGGCCATCGCAAAGATGAGCCCTATCATGGGTAGTGTGATTGAGTTTGCAAACAATGGCGGTTATGTTTTAGGTGTATGCAATGGGTTTCAAATTCTTACGGAAAGTGGATTGTTGCCTGGGGCGCTTCGTCACAACAACAGCCATAAGTTCATTTGTAAAAACGTATACATCAAACCCGTTTCTAAATCGGCTGGTATTAGCGCAGATCTAGACCACTCGCGCGGCTATAAAATTCCTATCGCACACGGTGAAGGAAATTACTACTGCTCGGAGGAAACATTGGCAGAATTAAAAGCCAACGATCAAATCCTTTTCCAATACAGCACCGCTGAAGGAGAAGTTGGTGCTGGCGTTAATCCTAACGGAGCGCTAGAGAATATTGCGGGGGTTTCTAATGCAACTAAAAACGTTTTTGGCATGATGCCACACCCGGAGCGCGCAGCAGATGCAGAGCTTAGGAATGAAGACGGATTAGAATTATTCAAAAGCATGATTGCACATATGGCTGTTGCATAATCGCTCTAGCCTTTTGTACATAAAAAAAGCCCCGAAGCGTTCGCTTCGGGGCTTTCTATTTTATCAAAGTTTAGACTTATTGCAATACAATCGCTTCATTCGCTACACCGGCATCGGTTATCATCTGAAGCACGTAGGTACCACGTGCCCAATCTTGCACGTCTAACTGTGCCTCTCCGCTTACTCTACCAGAGTATACCAATCTTCCCGAAGCGTCTAACAAGCGTACATCTGCAGCTCCTTCAACACGAAGAGTCAATACTTTTTGTGCCGGGTTTGGATATACACTCCAACCTGAAGTCAAAGCTTCACCTAAACCTATGTTCATCACGCTGTAGGCGTCTGAAACGTTTGAGCACTGAATATTTGAGACTATTCGAACGTAATAATCTCCATTCGATTGCGGCAAGAAGGTCGCTCCGTTTGCCCCACTAATTGGATTCATGTTTGCGTCCAACCATTCATACGTGAAGGTTCCCGCAGGCGTTGCTGCTTCGAGCTCACCAGCAGTGTTCTGAGAAATCGTTGGTTTACCGGGTGCCGGTTGTACACTAATTGCACGTTGTTTTGTCCGCGAGCAACCTGTAGTAACATCCGTGTATGTGTAATAAACCCAATGAGAGCCAACTCCCGCCGTTGCTGGGTAAATGCTATCATTGACTATACCAGAACCGCTATACACACCGCCAGCAGGCTGGCCGCCTGAAAGAAGTTTAGGCCCATCCAATTCACAAACATAACCTTGCGAACCAAGTGTAACAGCAGGAAGGCTGTTCACTGATAAGATGGTGGAGTCGGCTACTACCGGATTAGCGACACAATCGTCTGCGCTTATCATTTCTACTTTAAGTACGTCGTTATTTGCGAAAGTACCTCCATACGTGAATGTATTGCTTGCGACCACTGAACCGTTCAGGATCCAATTTATTGTTGGATTCAATCCACCATTGGTTGGTGTTGCCGTAAATGTTGCGCTATCGCCATTACAGAGTGCAGCAGATACTGAGCTCGTAAGTGCTATACCCGCTGAAGGGGCATTGATGATGGTTACATAGTTAGATAGTACTGTTGAGTCCACCCCCGCTGCATTAGCTACTACTAATTTAACATCATAAGTTCCTGGAGTCGCGTAAGTCACTGATGGATTCGCAGAAGTGCTGGTGCTCGGTGTTCCGCCTTGGAAAGACCACAAGCGCGATGCTACAGACGGTGCTGTATAGTCATAGAATTGTAATGTCTTCCCTGTACAGCCGGCAGTATCACCCGTGAAAGCAGCCACTGGAGGGAATAGAGCTTGGCCAGAAATATTAATATTATCTAGATAGATATTATTGCCATAGCCATTCACTGCGACGAATTTAACCCGGACCCCAGCAGTACCGCTGTACGCGTCTAAATCAATAGTCGGGCAGGTTACGGAAGAAGAACCATGACACCAATAGGTAGAATCTGCAGGTGCAAAAGCAGATGTCACTGCCCCAGCTGTAGTGAAACTGGCATCAGAACCGTCGTAAGCCGCCACTAAATCCCAAGTTGATCCGCAATCGTCACTCACGTAAACCTTTAAACTATCCTTGTATCCGCTGGAATAATACGCTGAGGCATATTCAAATTCTAGGTTAATTAACGTATCGTTCGTAAAGTCAAGCGCAGGACTTATTAATTCATCTAAAGCGCCCATGGTACTGTAGGAATAATGATTGATAGTCATCGCAGTACTTCCTGGGCTTGTTCCATTTACTGTCGCAGCAGACCAGGTGATTCCAGCATCAGGATTAGCAATCTCCCAACCGGAGAGCCCAGACTCGAAGTCTTCAATAAAAGGTAACGGTGTACCACCCACTCCTAGAATCTGAAATGCTGTTGTATCGTCCGTTCCGTAATTATTGCTTGCCGTTAAGGTCACCGTATATGCACCTGTTGCGTTAAAGACCACTTTTGGGAATTGGGAACTATCGCTGGTCCCTCCTGTAAAGCTGTAAGTTGAGGGTGTAATCTGCCAATACCAGGAAGTAGGAAGTCCGCTGGATAAGTCCGTAAGCGAAACAGTATCGCCCAAAGAACAGCTAGACAAGGGGTCTGCTGTAAAGGATGCAACCGGTGCATTCGTAAAGCCCGTCATTAATGGGCTTTGCCAAACACCACGTCCAAACGTGCCGATACGAATAAGGGCATCGTCTGCATAAATCTCAATGTCCGAAACAATGACGTTCGGCAAGTCTTTATTAAAACTGATCCAATTCGAAAAATTGGAGCTCGTATAGTACATACCTATATCTGTACCTACATAAATACCATCACTAGAGCCCCCTTCAAAAGCTACTGCCGTAGCCGGAACATTAGGCAAACCTGAACTTAGGTTAGACCATGTTGAACCTGCATTAAAGGATTCCATCACCTTTCTATTACCTGCATAACCGCTAATAGAAATCACGATATGCTCTTCATCGTTAGGATCAATAGCTACGCCTGAAATATTATTAGGAGATGGGCTCATCGAGCCGGAAGGAGTAATGCTAGACCAACTACTTCCACCATTTGTAGAGACGTAGATATTACTGTTTATGAGCGTATAAATATAATTCGTGTTCGACGGGGCTACCTCAAATTCGTCTATGTTAGAATTACCGCTAATATTGTTTGAAGAGGTAGCTGACCAGGAACCTCCCGCATTCGTGGATTTCCATATTTTCTTGAAACCTGCGTAAACGGTGTTCGTAGTTACTGGATCTGTATTAAAAGGCGTTACCCAGTTTCCTGAGCCCGAAACAGATAATGTATTTATAGAACTGAAAAAGCCACCGCCATTTGTGCTCTTATAAAAATCTCCATAGTAAACTGAAGTATACATGAGGTTATCGTTCACCGCATCTACACCATTGTCCATTCCGTCACCACCTGTGACTTCAGACCAATTCACGGTCGTACTGCGCAAATGGGAGCCGTTGTCTTGAGCACCCGCTAAAATAACCGCGGTATCAGAAGTGCTCTGACTAATTTTATAGTATTGCGTGATATTCATCCCGTCGTTCAAATCACTCCAAGAACTTCCACTGTTTGTAGTTTTATAAACACCGCCATCGGTTCCTACGTACAATTCAGAGGTACCCGGTCTAAAATCCGCATGGTGGTGATCCGCATGAACGTAGGGCGTTGATCCTGCACCGTACCAGTGTCCCACGCAAGTCCAGTTGGTACCGCCGTTGGTTGACTTCCATATGTTCACACCGCCCACGTAAATGGTGTTTTCAGAATTGGGATCACATGCAATGGTTAAATCGTACCACGCTTGACCACCAGAGCCTGAACCGCTATTTGACCAACCCATAATATTGGGCGTAGAACTCATCAGAGTCCAGTTTGACCCACCATTTGTAGAGCGATAGAGACCACCAAAACCGTAATTTGAATCGCCGTAAACAAGGTATACCTTACCTGGAGCTGAGCTTACCGCAACCTCACAGCGGTACTTACCACTTGTTGGAAGGCCGTTGGACATCTGTGACCAGGTATCTCCAGCGTCAAGTGAACGGTATAGTTTTGGACTAGAACCGTTTGTAGTAGCAAAAACAGTATCTCCGTGGCCCATGCGCATTCCATAAAAAGAACCGCTCTGTTCGAGAGTGAAGTTCTGACCGTAGTTGGTACTGCGGTAAACTCCTGCGTTCGTAGCCGCCATAACTATATGTGTACTGTCTGGATGCACGACAATACGTGCTATTCTATAGTTCTGAGAGGTAGACCATGACAAAGAAGTCGTGTTCCATGTGATTCCACCATCCGTAGACTTTAATAGACCGAAGCTATACGTGTCAGCAGCATCACGATCACCTGTTGCGAGGTACATGGTATCCGGGTGTAGAGGATCAATGGCTAGATCACTAACACCTAGGTTGGTGAGCTCGTCTGTAAACGTGGTCCAACTTTGACCGTCATCGTAACTTACCCAAAGGCCGCCTGCTGGGGCGCCGGCATAAATGGTATCGTGATGATTAGGGTGAAAGGCTACTCCGTTGATGCGACCAATTCCTCCACCTGAGGGAGCATTCACCGGCCCCATGACTGACCACTCGCCATATTCTGTTGTAGTAGATGCCTGTTGCTGCTGAATGGCTCGGTACAAAACGGATGGATGTGGGCGAACACCAGATTCACCAACACGCTCTTCCATCATGTATTCCCAGCGCTTGAATTGCTTCCAGCCGTGCCCTTTTTCATAGGGCTTACCATCAAATTCAGCATTGAATTTATCCACTACCGTATGAAAATTCACGCGGTAATCTTGCATAGCTTCTACCCATGTCATCGACGAAATATCCGATGGGGTGAGCGTTGACGGCTCACGATTTTGAGCTGAGACTTGTAAGAAGGTGGCGGTAAAGGCTACAGAAAGTAAAAGGCTACGTAGCATGTTAGGGTTTTTTAAGGGACCCTAATTTAACCAAAATGTATAATTCTACTCTTCTGTTTGCGCAGTAGTTATCAGCATTAACTCATTGAGCTGAACCGTATCGATAGTTGCTGGTGCATCTATCATCACATCTCTGCCGGAATTGTTCTTTGGGAAAGCAATGAAATCACGAATAACCTCAGCACCGCCAAGGATAGCCACCAATCGGTCAAAACCGAAAGCCAATCCACCGTGCGGAGGTGCACCGTATTCAAAGGCGCTCATCAAGAAGCCGAA
>ENA-ORDA01003106-ORDA01003106.1-marine-metagenome-genome-assembly--contig:-NODE-3106-length-11896-cov-3.770285_pt1 | contig 11896 bp, 8 predicted proteins | sample MGYA00237778_ERZ508506 | MGnify/ENA primary metagenome ERZ508506 (study PRJEB26177, sample SAMN06267891) | marine metagenome | isolation source: Monterey Bay, California, USA | place: Pacific...
TAATCTTTTTCTGCTTCTTTAATGGTCTTTTTATTTTTAGCACCATCCTTTATAGCCTTTGCACCTAAACCAACTGCACCAATAACTGCCGTTAATCCTAGAACTGCTCCCATAATAATAGGATCTTCCATAAGCACCTGTCCCATAGGATTTGCTTCATTTAATGGTTGATCTTCTGATTCTGTAAGTTGATCAGAAAGTGTTTTTAATGAATTAATAATATCATCACAATCTTGCATCATTTTAGAATAACCCTCTTCTCCCGTTGCTTCCGGAGAGGCTATTGCAGTAGTTGTATCTGATTCTATTGAAGTTGATGATTTAGCTACAGGTACATTATCTTCAGCAGCTTCAACTATTGAATCGGCCTTTTTTGTAGAATTATACCATTGTTCGAATGTTTTCATCTTTTATATTGATTTGTTTATAAACTTATAGTCTATATATCTGTTTAAGTTTCAACGAAACAAAAAAAAGGTCCTCTAAAATAGAGGACCTTTAATATTAAAATCTAAAAGTTAGTTCTAATTAAAGAGATAAACCTTCGATTAAGTATGTAACATATTGAGTTTCTGGGTGGAAACCTGCTTCAACTAATGCGAATCTAGATTTAACAGCAACTTTAGGAGCCATAGTTCCTTCAGCGATTGTTTGTACTGATTCAGCCATTAAGTAAGGCATGAATACTAATCCAGGACCATTACCGTCACCTTTTCTACCAACTACTACTTCGTAACCAGCGGCATTTTCCCATTCTTGTCTTGGGTCAGTGTATACATTTACACCAGCTACAGAACCTACTGGGTAGATTGCACCTGCTGCTTGTGATAATGTGTTAGCCATTGGGTTAGCAACGAAACCAGCAACTGATTGTAAAGCTGTAGCCACTTTAGGACCTACAACACAGAAGTTACCTGCACCTCTTCTACCTCTGTTTGCGATAAAGTTCGCAGCAGCAAGGATTGAAGTTAAGATTCTTCTATGGTTAGAAGCGATAGTCTCACCACCTAATGCACCTAGAGCTAAGTTTAAACCTAAATCAGCACCAGAAGCTGTAACGTTAGCTTTACCTAAAGAATTAAGTTTAGCTAAGATTAAGTTGTTGATTGACTGAGTTAATTCGTTAGTTAATACTGACTCAACTTGAGCAACAGCATCTACACCGAATTGTTTAAGATCTTGTACTTGTTCTCTAGTAACTGCAGCAGCAACTTGGAAAGTTTCAGCAGCAACACTTTTAGAGAATAAAGATAGACCCATTAATTTGTCCGGAGTTCTTTCACCAACTTCTCTCGACATTGGCTTAACAGTTGCACCTGTTGCACCTGAGAATCCTGGAATGTGATCTTCTAACGCTTTTACTAATTCAATACCGTTATCTACAGCAGTACCTGCTTCAAATGCAGCTAGTAAAGTATCAGCGTGTGCACCAGTTTCTTCAACTTCATAGATAGCAAAACCATCAATTCTTGATGCTTTGTCTAATTTAGTAAATAAGTAACCGTCTACTGCGTTAGCAACTTGACCGTCTTCACTTTTTGATTTGATGTAAGTTGGAGCAACACCACCATCTAATCTACCTCCTTCGTATACGAAGTCTAGGTAAGATAAAAGACCCATTGGTCCAGCCATTGGTACAACTGGTACTAAGTCTAAACCTACAGTCTGAGCTGCTACTTGCATTGCAAGTGGTAACAAAGAAAAAGGTCTATCTCCAGAACCTGGAGTCATACCGTTGTTGAAGTTGTTCATTGTAGTAGGATCACTAGGAAAAGCCGTAGCGTTCATACCTTGAACATTCATGTTTGGATTTAAGTGTACAGTATTATATACACTTTCATTAAGGTTATGGTAATGGCAGTACTTAGACATCCAAGATAACTTAGACTTTTCAGTAATTCCAGTACTTTCCTCAATAACAGGTCCCCAAGTCTTTTGAACCTCAGCCTCGTTGATTAATTGATTTGCGTACATTATTTAAAATTATTTTTCGCATTTTGTGGAATACTATTAATATTCCGTTTTTAATCGCCTAAGTCCTTTTCTTCTTGACTATTCGATTATATCTTTTAGATTAAATGATTATCTATTTAATCTGAATTTCATTTTTTCTACTAAGTCACTTCTAAAAGATTCATTTATTAATGGCTCTTTAGTGTTTGCAGACTCAGCAGCAGTTTTGCTTTCATTAATAGATTCTGTTACAATTTGAGTATCTCTTAGATCTCTTGTTGACCAGAAGTTATTAATTCCGTATTGATTATTTACAGGGTGGAACCTTGATTCAGAAATAATTTGTTGTTTTCTATTTTATTTTCCGGCATCGCTTTGTCTGCTCAAATAGACGAGGCTCAAACGCTGTTAAATAGACTAGGGTATAATGCAGGTCCTGTAGACGGAGCGTATGGTGCCAAGACACGAAAGGCTTTAGAGCGTTTTTATTATGACATTGGTCGGTCTTTTGACGGTAATTTAGATCAAAATGACTTAAAAAATTTGCACGACGAATTTTCAAATTTATCAGGTATTAAGGTAGGCCCATTTCCAACACCTCAAGATGTCAGTACTATCGAAAACTATGTCATTAATGGAGCACGGATACGGCCAGGCAGCTTTGCAGAAAAAAGACAAAAATTTAGAAATGGAATCAGGACAAGTTACTACGTGCCGGAAGACTGGACGGATATAAGTAGCCCTCTAGAAAATATAAAAGTTTCTAAAGATTGGAAGTTCATTAAAGACTACTCTCAATATCTTCAACGATCGCAAAAGTTATATAAGCGAAGAATGCTTGACAACATGGATGTGTATAAATGCGCAGAAGTGGTAGTTGAATGGTACAACTACATCAGGAGTAAGCCATACGGCTCTGCACGCTGTGGAAATGAGGTTGCTCTAGAAGCAAGTTTGGGAAATTATCGTCCTCTTGAAATAGTGATCGATGGTTTATTTGAAAATGGAATGCAGATCATAAACAATCATGACCAGAGTTATATGTACGCTTATGGCCAATTGATTTACAGTGTCGCTATTCCTTATGTTTTGCACCGCTCAGAACTCAAGCTCAAAACAAAAAAATCCGCTGTAGATAATTGGTTGGCTGACAGGGCTGACAACTTAGAAATGATCAACCTAGACTGGGGCAACAATACTATCGCACCAAGATGTCACCCTAAAAAAATGACAAAGCACATCGTATTTGTTTCTGATTGCAATGACACTCGCCACAAAGTCACCATGGTTAAATTGATTATGGGGTTGGCGACGGCTAATCAAAAGCTGTTTGATGAAGGAGTTGAAGCATTTCATTACCTTTCCCAGTTTTACGATGCAAATGGCGTTTTCATGGGAACCGCAATGAGAGGTGGTCAAGCCTTACATTACAGCCAAAGCTGGCTGCAGTTAATGAGTATGACCGCCGAAATTTTAGCTACTGCAGGATATAATTTAATGGATCATGTGATGCCAAATGGCATGACTTACTCGGAAATCATGAGCTATCAATATGATATGTTGTGGAGTCAGGATGTTTCGGATGTTTATCCATATGCTAAGCTTGAGGTGGGCCAAAAAGGAAAAGCTTGGATTAAGATAAAAGGAGGTGAGGTTACGACAAGCAAAGCTCTTAGCCTACATTATAGTCAACGCTGGGCGAAACATGCTGGAACCAAGCTCAAATATCCTGAGAGAGGCATGCTTCTCGACCAAATTTTTGATACCAATGCTATGTTTTGGGTTAACAAATAAAGCTTTCGGGCCATCCTAAAATCCCTTTATGACAGTTATATGCTAGCACAGTTCTAGGGGGTTAAGCCTCCGCTTTAGTGCTTTAGGCAGAATGCCAAGGCGCACAAGTTGGTGATTAAGTGCCTAAGAGTCGTATCAATACAGTTTTCTCTCGTCGATTAAGCATCTGTCAAAATTATCCACCGCACTATGCCGCAGATTATGAAGCTGTATTAATACCAACGCACCAATCGCGCTCGTTAACAGCGACGCGCTCAGGCGTGCGCGCATGCCAAAATATCAAACTATAATAAAGATTTGTGGGGGCAAATGTGGGAACGAAAAAAAACACATAATCCCTAAATGCTTGATATTTATATTTATTTAAGGAAAATGTGGCGGAGACGAAGTCCGTATAACTATATTTCCAGTATGTTCCAAATATGTATATTTTATATATATTTATCAGTACTTATTATAGAATTTTATTCTAAGAAGTTCTAAGGTATTCCTAGATGTTCCGCACCTTTTTGAGGGAATAATTGAGGGAATAAACTGGCTAGTGGCCGGGTCGCATCCGCGCACACTCGATACCGGTAATTCTGCTAATAGATCGCAGTGACATCTGCCGCGGTCAATATTTTGCATTACCTCAATAGTTTCTTACTAGTTCCTAAAAGTGGCCGATACTTTATCCCCTTACTACCTATATTAGATGAGCCTTGGTTACAGTATCCGTCGCCATCTTAGTAAAGAGTTTTACAGAGTGGTTCACCTTCATGAATGCATGACTATGCCCTTGTGATTGTCATCCGCTAGAGTAAAGCTATTTCTTTCGTAAACGAGAGGGATTAACGACGTGCAATTATTATCTATCCTAGCCGTAGCCTCACTTTTCGGTGGGATGCTGTTATTCTCAATTGGCTTTGGCACACTGGCTTTTAAACTTCTCGACAAAACAACAGCGCGTAAGCTGATCAGAGATACGTTCCCATACTTCTATCTTTTTATCTTATTCAACTCGGCGCTAGCGGCTGTTTTTTGTTATTATGTTGACGCCCGTGCCTGCGTATTAATGGGGTTAATTTGCGCGACGACAATTCCAAATCGCCAGATACTAATGCCTGCGATTAATCAAGCATCAGATAATGGTGATAAGAAAACTTGGGGCAAGCTTCATGGGCTTTCTATTTTGGTAACCCTTACACACATTGGCATTGCAGGAACCGCGCTAAGCTATTTATCTTAGCGTCTGACTGTGAGCGGCAAAGCTAGATCAGACTAATTCTTTAGCGTAATATCAGCGGTGCCAAGGCGGATCAGCGGACAACTCCCCTGAGAGCGCCTCATAATATTGTGTGGAGCGCAACAGTGCTGCGAATAGCGACTATTCTGCTAGATGGTACTCAAGGCCGCCTAGCAGCTTTAAATGCAGTTCTGCACCTTTGCTACTATGTCCCTACAATTTTGCTGTTTATCGTTTGTGACAGTACAGAGCCATATCAACTTAGAAACTCCATCACTGCGGCCATGAAAACGGTATGGGTGACTTTACGCATCCAGCCTTGGTGGCTTTGATCCTGGATGACTTTCTTACACTCGATAATGGTGAGCCGAGCACAATAGTTGGACATAACACTCAACCAGGCTTCTCTTTACCCAACGCTCAAAAAGGTTAAAAAGATGCTTGTATAATTGCACCTTGGAGAGCCGTCTCTATGCGTCTGATAACAACACTTTGTGCTCTTCTCGCTCTCACAATTGGTGTCTTCCAGCTAGAGCGCGAGCGCGTCGGCATTCCCCGTACAAACACATTTGTGGGCAGCACTCCGGTTAGTGTTTATGGAACAGGCCCCGGTCCTGCAGTAGTGATTGCACACGGTTTCGCCGGTTCTCGTCAGCTGATGGAAGGTTATGCGCTGACCCTCGCGCGCGCCGGATACTATGCCGTCAGTTTCGATTTTGAAGGTCATGGACGCAACCCTACCCCAATGTCCGGAGATGTCACCCAAATCGCCGGAACCACTCGAATGTTGATGGATGAGACCCGACGCGTAATTGACTTTGCGCAAGAGCTACCAGGCACGGAGGGCCGCATAGCTCTATTGGGTCATTCGATGGCAACGGATGTGATTACTCGGGTCGCGATTGAGGACGAAATCTCAACTGTTGTAGGTATTTCGATGTATTCAAAGGCCGTATCTAGTATCGCACCTGAACGGTTGTTGATGATTTCGGGGCAGGCTGAGCGACATCTACGAGACGCAGCGCTCAACGCCATGGCAATGGTCGGCGCAGGCGGTGAAGGCGACACCGTGCTCAAAGGTTCTCTTGCGCGGCGGGCTGTCGTGGCACCGGGTGTCGAACACGTTGGCGTCCTCTACTCGAAAACAGCAAAGCAGGAGGCGCTCGCGTGGATAAATGCGGCATTTGAGCGGGAGATAGCACCTGCGGTTGCACTCACGGGTTTGTGGATCGTAATCACGCTTGCGGGCGTCGTGGCGCTCGGTTGGCCTTTGGCAAAGTCACTACCTGAAGGCGCAGCTCCCTTACCTATTTCTACCCGCACGTTCAGGATCGCAACGTTGTTTCCCGCCCTCACAACGCCTCTAATTCTTGCACCGTTTGAATTACAATTCTTGCCAGTGTTGGTTGCCGATTATCTCGCGGTGCACGCCGCCATTTATGGCATCTTGACGCTCGGGATTTTGCGTATGAACCAGGTTCGGCTGGGGGCTGCGCGCATCCTGCCGCTTGCTGTCATATTGGTTTGGGGACTGGCTCTATTTGGCGGAGTTCTGGATCGCTATGTTGCGAACTTTTTCCCAACTGGCCCGCGCATCTCAATAATCGCTGCTATTGCCCTAGGCACGATCCCTGCCCTATTGGCTGAGGCCGCATTAACCCAAGTCGGGAATGCCACGTTCTTGCGCAAAACTGCCGCGCGGCTAAGCTTTCTTGGCTCCCTTGCCATCGCCACAGCCCTTGATTTCGAACGCCTGTTTTTTCTGCTTTTGATCCTGCCGTTAATCGCACTTTTCTACGCTAGCTTTGGTGTGATGGGCGGATGGGTCGGTCGCCGTAGTGGTACGGTTGTTACCGTTGGTGTAGGCCTTGGCCTTTGTCTAGGATGGGCCTTGGGCGTCAGCTTTCCGATGTTTGACGCAGGCTAATAACCTGTCATCTCAAGGTAGCCTTGGCCTTCATGCGTACCTGAAGCAGTCACCGGACCTTCCCAATAAGGAAATAGCGTCGCCTGCCAGCTTTCGTCGTTAAGGGCGCTCGTGGTAATATCGAGACCTTGAGACGGTAGTTCAATCCGCCAATCCACAGGCACATCACGGCCAGCAACCTGAGCCGTGCGTAGAGGTGTAAGCCTCAAATCATTTGAAGAAGTGACCTGACCGTCTAGGGTAATCCAACTGGCATAGGTGAACGACATGCCCGACACATCTCGAAGGCCAAAGCCCATAAGCCGGTTTCCTCCCTCAAAGGACAGCGAAAACCAATCCCAGCCAAACTGGTCAGCATCCAGTGGCTGCGACGACCATTCCCTATCAAGCCACCCCTGCCCTTTGACCTCCACATCCCCTTTCGGTAAACGCAACAGTCCTTTAACCTCATAGAAGGGTTGCGAATAATAATAGCTTGCCTGACCACTGTTGGATTTGATTGAAAACCCCTTATCGCCGTGAAACACCAGCGGCCCATTCGCGTTAAGATCTAAAGTGTATGCGGCCTGGTCCAGCGACGCGCGAAGTTGAAGCGCGTCTAGCAGGTCGCCTTCATCCGCGCGACTTTGCATGCTCCAATCATCGATCCATGCGGCAAAGGGCTGGGCGGTTACGCCGGCCTGCCCAATCCCGCCACGCGCAAGCCGTTCGCCGGTAAAATGTTCGTCTGGCGTCGTCACGCCGGCGTGACCCATCCAGACCTGCACATCCCCTTCAGGTCTCAGGGCTGAGCGAAATAACGTCCATTGCACCCCATAGGTTTCGCCATCCTCACCTTCAAGAACAGCAGTCAAATACCACCATTCAACGCGAAAGTCTGGATGGGGGCCGTGGTCCGCAGGAAAGGAAAAACTCGGCTCAGGTGTGGGAACCGCATAGCCTTCAGCCGCTTGGCCGAGACCCGCAAAGCCCTGTGACATCACAGCCGTTGACGCGAGTGTGAGCCAAACCGTAAGGCCGATTAACTTAGCGTTCATGAGCAAAAACCTTCAACAATTCAGAGGGCGGCAGCTTTGCCAACCTGCGCATGGGCACGGCCGCTGCAAGGGCAGCTCCCACAAGTGCCCATAATAACAATTTCGCCCAATCCCATGGAAACACCTCCATCGGCAGACGCCAACCAAAGGCCGCTACATTGACAATCGCCAACAGAACCCAAGCAAGCCCTAGACCCACAGGTAACGCCAGCAATGCTGTTAGCACAGCCAGTCCCAGCGCGCGGCACATCTCAAGTACGGCGAGGTTGTGGCGCGTCAACCCGAGCGCCCAGACTGGCGCTAACTGGGGCAAACGCATCCCAGCAACCGTCGTCAGCGAAGCCCATAGCGCAAACCCCGCAACGCCTAACGTCAGCACATTCAAGGCGCGCGTAACAAGGAATGTTTGCTCGAACACTTCCAAGGAAAAAGCCTTAACGTCTTTTTGGTTGATGACATTGCTCGACGGCAAGCCAAAATCGCGAACTATTCGGTCTCGGAGGGTGGCTGGAGCCTTGGTACTAATGGCAAAGCGTAGCGGTTTGATAGTGGGATAGCGCGCTAAAAAGGTCTCATAACCTACAATCGCCTGTCCGGCAGGATTGCCATAGTCAGAATAGACACCCACAACCTCAAGTCGCCAGTCAGGCGCAAGCGAAAGGGTCGCGCCGATCCACAATCCCTCCCGACGGGCCAATTGTTCATTCACTAACACACCGGTGCCCGCCGCTACACTGTTCCATACGTCGGGCGTCTCTTCCAATAGCGGCCAGTGATCACGGTAAATAGCGTGATCCTTAATGCCAAAGACCTCACCTGGTGCGCGCGCCAAAGTAGCTTCTGCCGAGACAATTGGTAAAATGGCGTGTGTATCCTCTGCAACAAAGTCCTGAAACGCTGCTGCCTCCTCCGGATTGCGCGTAGTAATGTAAAGGTCAGACGCCAAACGCTGATCTAGCCAACCAATAAAGGTTCCCCGAAAGGAGCCAACCATTGTTGACACCCCAACATTGGTAGAAAGAGCCAACAGCAGTGCCATTAATGCTAGCGATAGGGCCGGAATTTGTTGCCGCGTGTCCGCCCAGACCCAGCCAATAACAACACCTTTGCCAAACTGCGACAGGCCCGTGATGATTATGGTTAAAGCGGTAGGCACTAACAACGCTGCTCCTAATAGCAAGGCCGCCAGGCAGGCGAAGCCCGCGACCAAACCTTCACCCCAACGGCCCAAGATCAGCGCGCTCAACAAAAGCGCAAGGCCACCCAGCGCCTGCATGCGTGCAGTGACCGCACTTGCACGCGCCCAAGCCCGGGGCATCGCTGGCGCCAGAATTGGCATGCGCGACAATTGCCAGAGACTGCCACCAACGGCTGCCGCAGCCCCAAGGTAGGACATTGCAACGCCCGTTAGCCACCAAACTGGCTTCAGGCTTAGGCTACCGGAGACCGAGGCCCCGTAAAGCCCCGAAAGGGTCGCAGCGACACCGGGTAACAAAGCCGAAGCTAACACATAGCCTAACGCAATCCCAAGAGTACCCCCTATGCTCGCCAGTACAAATGCCTCCGCGGCAAGTAACCAAACAAGCTTGCGCTGGGGCAATCCCAACGCGCGAAGCGTCCGAAACAGCACGCGCCGTTGTTCAAAGGCAAGGCCGATTGCTGCGTATACAATGAATAGCCCAACGGCGAACGACAGCAATCCAAAAGCAGTCAGGTTCAAGTGAAAACTATCTGTCAGCCGGGCAATGTCGGAACTTTCACTCGGCGCATTGAGAGTGTAGTAGGCGTTCACATCGGAGAGGGGTGTGCGAACTTGAGGCTGATCCTCAAGCACAAGGATTGATGACAGTGTATCGCGGTTCAAAAGCTCCATCGCAATCAAAAGATCCGTCATGATCCGCCCCGGCGCAATTGTCTCAAGCACTAGGACGGGTGGCAAGCCCTCAGGCAAACTATCCAGCGTATCGGGGTTCACAAAAATAACCCCAGGCGGCAACAGAAAGGTGGTCAAGTCACCAGCACCACTCAGATCTGGCAAAACAGTACCTGCGGGAACAGTAAACGGGTCGAACCCCAGCACCTCTAGTCCCGTACCCCTCAACGTGCCCTGAACGACGGGAGACACCATCCACCCCGCAAGGCGTAACGCCACAAAGTCAACTAGTCGCAATGGACCGTCACCGCGTGTGATCCGTTGTAAACGGGTCTGACCTAGCGCGCTGGCGGCCCGATCATAGCTGACCCGTGCCTCTGAGTTGATGGCCTGTACGCCGGTCCAAAGCCCAGTTGCGAGAGCTAAACCGATAATTACCACTACTAATTGCAGCTGGTGGCGCGCCCAATGTGACCACAGGGCTTGTGCGCCTGCTTTGATCACGCGATTATTCCCGCGTGCAAATGGACTTGCCGATCCAAACGCCCAGCAAGCCGCTTGGAGTGGGTTACCATCAAAAGTCCTGCGCCGGTCTCGGAAACTAGCTCCAATAGTAACTCCATCACAGCGTCTCCCGTTGCCTCATCAAGATTACCTGTCGGCTCATCTGCTAGCACCAGCGCGGGCCGCGCTGCCAAAGTCCGCCCTATGGCCACCCGTTGCTGCTGGCCACCGGACAGTTGCTCAGGAAACCGGCTTAGAAATGCACTAAGCCCCAAACGCTTGGCAAGGTGTGCGGTCCAAGCAACATCTTCTGAGCCAGACAATCGCGCGTGGAACGCCAGATTATCGGCTACATTCAACGAAGGGATCAGATTGAACTGCTGAAACACTAAGCCGACCGTCCCCCGCCGTAACGCAGCGCGCCCCGGATCACCAAGTGTCGCAATATCGCTGTCTGCGATCCAGATTTGTCCCCTATCTGGCAAATCTAATCCACCGACCAAATACAGTAGCGTGGATTTACCAGAGCCACTTTCACCTGTAAGCGCAAGGCTTTGGCCCGCCTGCAAAGAAAGCGATACTCCCCGTAAAACCTGCAGGGAGCCTTCACCAGTCTCAAAACCCTTGTAGACGCCTGTTGCATGCAGAATATCCATGATAAGAGAACTAGATCCACGCTCGCGTCGTTCAACACCAAATAACCCTCGTATCGTTTATAATGGTATATAAAAAGAGCGGTGCAAAGTCATAGTCGTGGCAAGAAAGCGAAAACGCGGAATGCCCAAATGATAAAGTTGGCGGAGCTAGGTTTTAGAGGGCTGGACAATTAAACTCAGAATATTCAGGTAATCTCTCATCGAATGAAGCGCATACGCGCGCGCCATGCGCGTAAGGCGCCCCGAAACAGCAAAGACCAAAACTCCAAAAAGCCCAAAACAAATTGAAAATTGAGGGAATATATGTCACTTAATTCAATTAAATTACTGATTTTATTAAATTAAATAAGGATGCCTGGCAGTGCTGTCAGACTAAGTAGCTCTTCCACAACCAAGTAGCCCAACCCAAAAATGCAGCATCAAGCTCAAGCCAATTAGGTGCTTTCTTGGATAACGATTATATCAAATGAACTATCTTATTAAAAAGCTTCATTAATGCTAAAGAGGATACCTCAAAGTTAAAAAATGTAAAGCAAGCCAGATGTACAAAGTAATAGGTTCCGTCAAAAGTCGGGCGTTTCGAGTTTTATGGATGTTAGAAGAAATGGGTCTGGCCTATGAATATACTCAGGCTCCACCCCATTCGGAGTTAGTCAAACAATATAATCCCTCTGGCAAGATTCCAATTCTTTTAGACCGAGGCGCAGTTATTACAGACTCAAATGCGATCATGACTTACCTGGCAGACAAGCATCAGACATTAACTGCACCAGCCGGCTCAATTGAACGTGCACATCAAGATGCACTTTCACATCAGATCATAGACGAAATTGATGCTGTTTTGTGGGCCGCCTCTCGTTCTTCTTTAGGCCTAAAAGAATTAGATAACTTCACCAATATAAAAGACAATTTGAAACAAGAATATAA
>ENA-ORDA01003109-ORDA01003109.1-marine-metagenome-genome-assembly--contig:-NODE-3109-length-11883-cov-4.849399_pt1 | contig 11883 bp, 10 predicted proteins | sample MGYA00237778_ERZ508506 | MGnify/ENA primary metagenome ERZ508506 (study PRJEB26177, sample SAMN06267891) | marine metagenome | isolation source: Monterey Bay, California, USA | place: Pacific...
TCAATTCTTCGTCAATGGGTTGATTTTCTTCGCTCATTAGTTAAAGAGTTCCTCTTCCAAATTTTTCTCCACGCGCAAGTTTTCAATTATGAATTCCTGACGTTTCGGTGTGTTTTTACCCATGTAAAACTCCAATAAGTCACCAGAAGTATAGTCTTTGCCTATCATCACCGGTTCTAATCGAATATCTTTTCCAATAAAATGCTTGAATTCGTCCGGCGAAATTTCACCCAATCCCTTAAATCGAGTAATTTCTGGTCGCGGACCTAATTCATCTATTGCCGTATTTTTTTCCTCCGGAGTGTAACAGTATCTCGTTACCTTTTTGTTCCGAACCCTGAACAATGGCGTTTGTAAAATGTACAAGTGACCCTCACGAACCAATTCTGGGAAGAACTGCAGGAAGAACGTGATCAATAATAAACGAATGTGCATCCCATCGACATCGGCATCCGTTGCAATCACCACATTATTGTAGCGCAATTCATCCAATCCGTCTTCAATGTTTAAGGCCGCTTGAAGCAAATTAAATTCCTCGTTCTCATACACCACTTTCTTACTCAAACCATAGGAGTTTAATGGCTTTCCTTTCAATGAAAATACTGCTTGTGTATTGACATCGCGACTTTTAGTAATGGAACCAGATGCACTATCGCCCTCCGTTATGAAAACCGTTGTTTCAAGACGTCTGTCGCCTTTTGGACTTGCTTTTTTATCACTTAAATGTGCACGGCAATCGCGAAGTTTTTTATTGTGAAGGTTTGCTTTTTTCGCACGTTCACGGGCCAATTTTCGAATCCCTTGCAAGTCTTTTCTTTCCCGCTCCGCACGTTGAATCTTTTTCAGAAGAATCTCCGCAACCGCAGCATTTCTGTGCAGGAAGTTATCGAGATGTTCTTTCAAGAAATTCCCGACGAACGTTCGAACGTGAACTTCACCAGGTGCCATTTCTAGTGAACCTAATTTCGTTTTCGTTTGAGATTCAAAAACCGGCTCAACAACTTTTAGAGACACCGCTCCAATCACACATGCACGAATGTCGGCGGCATCAAAGTTTTTACCGTAAAAATCTCTCATTACTGTGACCAGTCCTTCTCTGAAAGCGTTTTGATGTGTTCCTCCTTGGGTCGTGTGCTGACCATTTACGAAACTGTAGTACTGTTCACCTTGCATCCGCTCTGCATGGGTAATAGCCACTTCTATATCATCCGCCTTGAGATGTATGATATCATGCAGTACATTCCCATCGAGATTATCTTGAAGAAGATCCTTTAAACCGTTCTCTGAATAAAACTTTTCACCATTTAAGTACAGCGTAAGTCCAGGATTAAGGTAGGCGTAGTTCCACAACATCTTCTCCACATACTCCAACATGTATTTGTAGTTAATGAAGATATCTGGATCCGGTCGGAAGGTGATTTTTGTTCCTTTACGCTGCGAAGACTCTTCGATATTATCGTCTTCGACTAACTTTCCGTGCGAGAATTTTGCCCGTTTGGTTTTACCGTCTCTATACGCTTGAACAATAAATTCTGTAGATAATGCATTCACGGCTTTGGCACCAACCCCGTTGAGCCCTACAGATTTTTTAAAAGCTTTACTGTCGTATTTGGCGCCTGTATTGATCTTAGAGACCACATCGACCACTTTGCCCAAAGGAATGCCTCGACCGAAATCTCTGACCATCACTTGACCGTCAGCGATTTTGACCTCAACGGTCTTACCAGCCCCCATTACGTATTCGTCAATGGAGTTGTCTAGGATTTCTTTAAGTAGAATGTAGATTCCATCATCGGGACTTTTACCATCGCCCAACTTACCGATGTACATACCAGGACGTAACCTGATGTGCTCATCCCACTCCAGCGATCGTATGTTGTCTTCAGTATATTGTGCTTCTTGTGCCATAAATAAATTGGAATACAGGATTCCTAATTTAAGAATGCACGGGACTTTACAGCGTGTTTATTACATGAAAGTATACACAGGTTTTACACATTGAAACGGAAGTGCATTACATCGCCGTCTTGAACGATATATTCTTTTCCTTCCACACGCATTTTACCGGCTTCCTTCACTGCATTTTCGCTCCCGAGAGTATCATAATCACTGTACGAGATTACCTCAGCACGAATGAAGCCTTTTTCAAAATCTGTATGAATAACACCTGCTGACTGGGGTGCAGTGAAGTTCTTCTTAATGGTCCATGCCCGAACTTCCTTCACACCTGCTGTGAAATAAGTCTGAAGATTTAAAAGTTCGTAAGCTGCACGAATCACACGGTTCACACCAGCATCTTCAAGACCCAATTCCTCTAGAAAAAGTTGTTTCTCCTCATAGGTTTCTAATTCAGCAATATCCGATTCTGTACTTACCGCGATGTGAATGCAACCCGCACCTTCGACCGCCGCCATTTCAACAACACGATCAACATATGCGTTTCCAGATTTAGCAGCGCTTTCATCGACATTACACAAGTATAAAACCGGCTTATCAGTGAGTAACTGCATTTCATTGATCAATTCTTGTTCGCGCTCGGAACTTTCAAAACCGCGGACATTTCTGCCTTCTAAGACAAAAGCGATCAGTCGTTCTAAGGTAGAAACGTTCAGTTTTGCCTCTTTTTCGCCGCTTTTGGCCATTTTTTTGGCTTTATCGAGGCGCTTTTCGATGGTATCGAGATCTTTAAGTTGTAATTCGGTATCGATAGTTTCCTTATCGCGGATAGGATCTACACTTCCATCGACATGGGTGACATTCTCATTTTCAAAGCAACGGAGAACGTGTATGATCGCGTTGGTTTCACGGATATTCCCTAAGAATTGGTTCCCTAAACCTTCTCCTTTCGAGGCGCCACGTACCAATCCAGCGATATCCACGATTTCTACATTCGCAGGCTGAACGCGCTCAGGATTAACCAATTCAGACAAACGCTCTAAACGGTAATCCGGTACCGTGACCTGACCAACATTCGGCTCTATGGTACAGAACGGATAATTAGCCGCCTGCGCTTTCGCACTCGATAGACAGTTGAATAACGAACTCTTTCCAACATTCGGCAAGCCGACGATTCCACACTTCATACTAATTGCTTTAGGGCGGCAAAGATAAACGGATTCTTTGTTAGCAACGTGTGTATATGTGAATTGGATTTAAAAGGGAATTGGGCCTTCTTTTGGCGTAATTTTACTGCGTATTGAATATAACATTTCACCCATGTCACAACAAGACCTACAAGCCGTCGTATCCCAAGTCCGTAGAGACATCGTACGAATGGTACACGCTGTAAATTCAGGACACCCAGGCGGTTCCTTAGGATGTGTAGAGTTTTTAACTACGCTCTATTTTGATCACATGAAACACGACCCTAAGGCGTTCACGATGGACGGTAAAGGTGAAGATTTGTTCTTTTTATCAAACGGCCATATTTCACCGGTAATGTATTCGATTCTTGCGCGTGCCGGTTACTTCGACGTAAGCGAAATGGCAACGTTTAGAAAATTGAATACACGTTTACAGGGACACCCCACTACCCATGAAGGACTGGAAGGTATTCGAATTGCTTCTGGTTCTTTAGGTCAGGGAATGAGTGTTGCTATTGGTGCTGCTGAAGCGAAAAAACTAAATGGTGATAACAGATTAGTCTACACCTTACACGGCGACGGAGAATTACAAGAAGGACAAGTTTGGGAAGCTGCAATGTATGCCGCTGCTAAAAAAATAGATAACCTCATTTCTACTGTTGACGTTAACGCCAAACAAATTGACGGATCAACAGATGAAGTATTGGCCATGGGATCCATCCAAGCAAAATTTGATGCTTTCGGCTGGCACGTAATAACAGTGGCGCAAGGAAATGACCTAAGCGCAGTAAAATTGGCACTCAATGAGGCTGCGGCCGCGGCAGGAAAAGGCAAACCCGTTTGTATTCTTCTTCACACGGAAATGGGTAACGGCGTTGATTTTATGATGGGTACGCACAAATGGCATGGTGTTGCACCAAATGACGACCAACTTGTAGACGCACTTCGTCAAAATCCAGAAACACTCGGCGATTACTAAGTCTATTGTGAAACAACTCAACGTCATAGTATTTTTCTTTTTCTGTCTTGCCCTTCAGGCACAGTCACAGGTTGAAGAAGAACGTCCACCGCTAACGCGAATATTATTCGTTTTCGATGGAAGCCAAAGCATGTATGGTCGTTGGGAAACGGGTGCGAAAATAGATGTTGCACAACGCTTAATGGGGCAAATGCTCGATAGCTTGCAAGGGATTCAAGAGGAAGGAAATTTTCAATTGGCGCTGCGTGTCTACGGTCATCAAAAACCTGTACCTCCTCAAGACTGTTCTGATACGCGTTTAGAAGTTCCGTTCAGCAACGGTAACATCTATAAAATCAAGCGTGTACTAAAGGCTATTAAACCAAAGGGAACCACACCAATCGCTGGTTCGCTTTTAAAGGCATCAGACGATTTCCCGCCTTGCGAGGATTGTCGCAACATCGTTATCTTAATAACCGATGGTGTAGAAGCATGTGATGGTGATCCGTGTGTTGTGAGTAAGCGTCTTCAACAGAAGGGTATCATACTTAAACCTTTTGTTATCGGTATTGGGCTGGACGAGGACTTTAAAAACAGCTTCGAATGTGTAGGGACGTATTTCGACGCTGCCGATGAAAATACATTTAAGAACGTTTTAGGGGTCGTCATTTCGCAAGCTTTAGACAATACAACAGCTCAAATCAACCTATTAGATAGCCGGGGCAAGCCAACAGAAACAAACGTTCCAGTCTTACTGTACGATCATACTTCACAAAAAGTAAGAAAGAGTCTTGTGCATACCTTGAACTATAAGGGCCAGCCGGATACCATGGTCTTAGACCCATTAGTCGTCTATGACATGGTGGTTCATACCATTCCACCGGTTCGTGTCGATAGTATTGTCATTCATCCTGGAACCCACACCCATATCGGCGCTTCCACCCCTCAAGGACAGTTGGAACTGCAATCAAACTCCAGACAAAGCACCAAAATCTCCTGCATCATAAAACCACATGGTAAGAATGAGATTTTACATGTACAAGACTTCGGTACGGTTCAACGGTACCTCAGCGGCACCTATGATTTAGAAATATTAACCCTGCCAAGAATTTTTCAAAGCGGGGTACTTGTTAATCCGAGTTCGACAACGACCATAGCAGTACCTCCACCAGGTAGGGTGACTTTACAAGCAGGAACCAGCGGCTATGGTTCCATATTTGTGCAAAGAGAGGACGGTTATGAGTGGGTAACTGATCTTAGTGAAAGTGGGGAACGTCAGGTGTTTCAACTCCAGCCCGGACAGTACATGGTCGTATTTAGAAGCAAATTTGCACAGGAAACGGCTTACAGTAAAACGAAAGAATTTAGAGTGAGCCCCGGCTCATCAACCATTGTGAAAATCAACTAAAATGAAGAAGTACACAGATTCAGGCAGTAAAGACACACGTTCAGGATTTGGCGCAGGCCTCCAAGAATTGGGTCGACAAAATGAAAATGTCGTTGCCTTATGTGCCGATCTTACCGGATCATTGAAAATGAATGCGTTTGCAGCTGAAAATCCGGACCGATTCTTTCAAGTCGGTATTGCCGAAGCAAACATGATGGGTATCGCCGCCGGTCTGACCATCGGTGGCAAAATCCCGTTCACTGGAACCTTTGCAAACTTCTCTACGGGTCGCGTGTACGATCAGATCCGTCAGAGCATCGCCTACAGTGGTAAAAACGTTAAAATCTGTGCTTCTCACGCAGGCTTAACGCTTGGTGAAGACGGTGCAACGCACCAAATCCTCGAAGACATTGGTCTAATGAAGATGTTGCCGCATATGGTGGTGATCAACCCTTGTGATTACAACCAAACAAAAGCTGCAACCATCGCCATCGCAGAATACGACGGTCCCGTTTACTTGCGATTCGGTCGTCCTAAAGTGGCAAACTTCACTCCTACTGATGCAAAATTTGAGATTGGTAAAGGAGATGTGTTGACCGAAGGAACAGATGTGACCATCGTCGCCACAGGCCACCTTGTATGGGAAGCTTTACAAGCTGCTGAAGCACTAGAAACTGCAGGCGTAAGTGCAGAAGTGATAGGCATGGCTACTATTAAGCCGTTGGACGAGAAAGTAATCCTTGCTTCTGCCTCTAAAACAGGATGTGTTGTGACTGCTGAAGAGCACAACCGTTTTGGTGGTTTGGGCGAGAGCGTTGCTCAAACTCTGGTAACCAACAACCCCGTGCCGCAAGAATTCGTAGCCGTAAACGACAGTTTCGGCGAGAGTGGTACTCCGGCACAACTCATGGAAAAATACGGTTTGAATGCTGATGCCATAGTGGCTGCAGCACAAAAGGTGATTGCTAGAAAGTAATCGGTCACTTAAACCTTTAGTATCTTCCATTCATCTAAAGAACAATGGAGGAAACAAAGAATATCAAGAGCCTCCTATTGCAAGAGCAGTGGGAGGCTTCTTTTTTTGAAATCGTTGAGCAGTACAGCGAACGTCTCCTCTATTGTGCCGTGGGCATTCTTAAGAGCGAATCATTGGCGCAAGATGCCCTGCAAGAAGGGATGATAGGCATTTGGAAAAACCTCCAGAAGTTTAAGGGCAATAGCCATCCATTTACCTGGTGCTATACCATTGTCCGCAATGCTGCTTTGAATGAGCTGAAAAAGGAAAAGCGACATATCAGCGCCGATTTAGACAGTGCCTATGCCGCACAGAGCACCGCCGAGCTAAAATGGGACAGCGAACAGATCAATGCCAAGGTGCAAGAAGTCCTCACCGGCCTTCCGGAAAAACAACAGTTGGTTTTTGAGTTACGGTATTACCAAGATTTGAGCTTTAAAGACATTGCCGAACTCACAGGTACCTCTATAGGTGCACTTAAAGCGAATTACCACCATGCAAAAAACAAGATGGAAGAAAAATTAATCGGCCAATTAAACCTTCCTTAATTACTAGAACTCTAACATACGGATGGATAAACAACGAACATATAAGACAAGCGATACTCAGTTAAACGAGCTCAAAGCAAAGCTTCACCGCATTCCGGAGCAGCATCTCTTGGACCGGACCACGAGCCCTGTTGTTGCAACGAAGTCGCGCTACATGCGTATTGTCCGCTGGTCCATGACCGCCGCAGCCGCTTTTGCCTTTGCTGTTTTCTTCTGGCCAAATACCTTAGAAAATGATAGTGAAGTAACCGAAGATTTAATGACTGAGATGTACAACCTAGGCTATGTGCAGGTTGAGGATATGTACTCCTTTGTGGAGCCCGATTCGCTTGACTTCGCTGAAGTCGAGCTTGATGCAGATGTGTATTACAATTATTACAATTCAAATTACAAATACTTAGAATTATGAAAAAAACGTTGATTTTTGGCCTTTTGCTCTCAGCAGCAGCGGTCACGGCACAGCCTAAGATGGGCGATCGTGCGGAGCTTGAAAAAAAGAAAGAAAAAATTGAGGCGATCAAAGTGGCCTACATCACCGAGGAACTTGAACTCACTGTAGCTGAAAGCCAAGCTTTCTGGCCAGTATATAACGAGCTTCAATCTAAAGAACACGAATTGCGCGAAAAGCAACGGGCAAATTTCATAAGCTTGAAAAAAGATGAAGAAATTAGTGACGACGAATTAGAAACGATGATTTATGAAATGTCAGATATTCATATTGCCATCGAAGAACTTCGTAAGTCTTACCTAGATGATTTTATTGAAATATTAGGAGCAAAGAAAACGCTTCAACTCATAAAGGCTGAAAAAGAATTTGGTCGTAAAATGATGGAACGTATTAAAGGTAACGATCGTCAAAGAGACAAAGGCAGACGTTCTGACCCTAAGAGCAAACGACCAATACGCTAAGCAACGATATTACGAGGCTCGTTATTAGTTACGCCGACTTAAGATAAGAAGTTCTCTGAGTGTATTGGCAAGAAGAAACGGTCTCAAACCAAATTGAAAGCAGGGAATTAAGTAAAATGAAGAAAGAAATATTTCCACTCTTAATTATTTTTATGCTAACTAATTCAGCCTATGCTCAACTAGATAGTATTTACAATCAAGGGGAGTACCGAACTTTCATTGTTCACGAACCAACTGGATATTCACCATCTAGCCAATATCCTCTTGTGCTTAATTTACATGGTCTTGGTTCAAGTGCATCCTTTCAAAAAACTTACACGCAGTTTGATGACGTAGCAGATTCGTTAGGTTTTATAGTTGTTTACCCAAACAGTAATTCAAACTCTTGGAGAACTATTGGTAATACTGATGTGGACTTTCTAACAAATTTGGTGGATTCCGTTCGTGCAGAATATTCATGTAGTAGTTGTTTGTTTGTTACCGGTTTTTCACAAGGAGGTTTTATGACTTACAAATTTGCGAACAATACACCTCATACTATCACTGCTGTGGCTACTGGATCTGGCAGTATGTCTTTTGCGCTTCAAAATGCATCTTCTTCCGCTCCGCAGATACCAGTTATGCATTTCCACGGCACGAGCGATAGCATCGTTTCCTATGGAGGAACAGTCGTAATTTCTTCAGTTGACAGCACGATCCAATGGTGGGTAGACCACAACAATTGCAATACCACACCTATATTTAGTAATATTCCTAATTCTGTTTCGACTGATAATTCAACTGTTGAGAAGTATTATTACGGTGCAGGATTAAGTGGTAATGAAGTGACTTTATATAAAGTAATAAACGGAGGACACACCTGGAGCGGATCAACACCTATTACCGCTTTTGGATCGACTAATCAAGACATAAATCAAAGCGCACTAATCGGAAGTTTTTTTGTAGATTTTTGTTCAGAAACATTTAATATTAGTGAAGCAAAAAATAATTTATTTGTCAATCTTTATCCAAATCCCACATGTGATTATTTCAGTGTGGCACTAACACAAGACATAAAGGAAATACAAATTTTTAATACTTCTGGTCAATTGATGTTGAAGGTACATGACACAAATGGCCCTATTAATATTGCGAGTTTTACAAAAGGTATATATTCTGTAAGAATTATAGCAAATGATATTATCTTAAGTTCGAAGATTATTAAACTGTAAATATCTACGAATCAACCTACATGAAGAAATATAAATCTTCACAGCAAAAACCTTGAGCACTTAAGCGCTCGGGGATTGTTATTTGGCCGTGGAACGTATCTTCGTGGCATGGCCAGCATCCGATCACTTTTTTTAAATCATGTCGCCCAAGTGGTTGGCGCTCCTAGCGCTCTAGTTATTGATCGTGCTGAGGGCAATTACTTGTACGACCCTGAAGGCAAGGCTTATCTCGATTTCATCTCTGGGATATCTGTGGCCAACCTTGGACACGGTCATCCCTCAGTGGTGGAATCTGTTCTCGAGCAGGTGAAAAAGCACATGCACGTAATGGTCTATGGTGAATTCGCTATTGGGCCACAGGCAAAATTGGCCCAGAAAACTTTAGAGAAGCTCCATCCTTGTATGGACCGTGTTTACTTCGTGAATAGTGGTACTGAGGCCATTGAAGCCTCCATGAAGATTGCTAAGAAATATACCGGTCGAAGCCAGTTCATCAGTTTTAAAAACAGCTACCACGGTTCAACACACGGTTCCTTAAGCATCCAAGGATCAGACAAATATAAAGGCGGTTATTACCCGCTATTACCAGATACATTTCAGGCGAATTTTAACGATTTCGCTGTGCTTGAGCAGATCACTTCAAAGACGGCAGGCGTTGTGATTGAATGTATTCAGGCAGGTAGTGGATATATTCCTGCGGACCTCGCATGGATTACTGCAGTACGCGCCCGTTGTAGAGAAGTGGGTGCACTGATGATTCTGGATGAGATTCAAACCGGTATGGGGAGAACTGGACCATGGTTTGCGCACCTTGACTATGGCTTCTGTCCGGATATCATATGTTTGGCGAAAGCCTACGGCGGCGGTTTGCCTCTAGGCGCTTTTGTAGCTCCCGAACATATTATGAAAGTAATACAAGCAGATCCCATCCTCGGGCACATCACCACCTTTGGCGGTAACCCAGTGAGTTGTGCAGCCTCTCTAGGAGTCTTTGAAGCACTTGAATCTTCCCCTGATCTCATGGCAGGAATCCCGGCCAAGGAGCAGCACATTCGAGATGTGCTCGTTCATCCTAGTATTGAAAAGATCAGTGGTAAGGGACTCATGTACTGCCTGTGGCTCAAGCCTGAAATAGACAGTTTTGCCGTCATTGACCGATTAGAACAAGAAGGATTGATAACCAACAGTTTCCTGTTCGCAGAGAATGCCATTCGTATCACACCACCGCTTACTATTTCTAGGGAAGAACTCGATAAAGGATTGAAGCTTATTCTTCGTGTCATCGAGGAATTGACCGCCTAAATAAAATTTCGCCGGGACTGGCCCCACAACCATTTATTCCTTTAAAAATTTCATCGTTCGACCGTCTCCTAACCGAAGAAGGTACAAACCTGAAGCATAGCCGGAAAGGTCGATAACCTCTTGAGATTCCTTTAGGCTACCTGCAGCCGTACGTTGCCCAGTGATACCAACGATCTCGTAAGTTAGCGGGCCACCAAAGTTATCGAGTGAAATAAAGAGTACTGTAGTTGCGGGAATGGGACGAAGAGAAATACCATAATCGTATTCCGGAACATCCATATAGAAATAATAGCAAGCGGAAGTGTCTGAACAGAACCCTGGCTTCACAATAATAGCAGCATAAAACCCGGTATCTGGGGCCTGTAGAAATTCATTACCTGGATTGATGGTGTCGGCTCCAACTGTGGTATCGATAAATGCTCCCGTAGTACAATTGAACCAATAGTAAGTAACCGCTGTATCTAAGCCAACATAAAAACTAGCATCTATATAGGGAGCAACCCAGATAGACCCCGTATCAACATTAGGTAAGTACTCCACTCTACCGGAGATGATAGAATCACAACCCAGCGCAGTCACACCGTTATATACAACCGCACCGGTATCCGTGCGCCAATCATTTAAATAGAAAACGCTATCTCCAGCGCAAAGGTCTGCAGCAGTAATCGTATTAGTCACTGTAGCATTCACAATAACCTCTTGCGCTACCACGGAATCACATCCTGCTGGGGTAGATAAAGAATCATACAGCGTTGTTGCGGTAGTTATCCAAGTTCCGAAGACCTGAGCGCTGTCTCCTTGACATATACTTAAAGACGGCAAGGTATTGACGACAGGTGCCGTATACTGCACGCTCTGTTCGACAATCGAATCACATCCTATGGTCGTTACAAGTGTATCTGAAATGATACCTGGCTGGCTTATCCACTCACCGAAGATTTGCACGGAATCACCAAGACAAATACTTAGAGGTGTTAATGTCGTTGTTGGAATGTTGCACTGATTGACAAGATTAATAGTTCCTATACCTCTATTTGCATTACCATGATTTCCGAATGATGTTCCTCCTTTTGCCCAAATCAATGGAATGGATCCGCCACTAACTGGAAAAGTATAATGATTCGTGCTGGCTCCAATTCTAGAACGTTCAATGTACGCTGTGCGGCTAGTTCCGGCAGTAACCGCACTGTAAGCTATGGACGAAGTCAAGACAGAACCACCGTTGTATTGCCCCAACTTACGTTCAGCCATAGTCCCATTCGAATTGACTAAAAGAATGTAGGTACCATTCATGCCCGTGCTACCAAAACCCACGGAAAAGTAGCCCGAAGATGGTCCACTAAACTCCATTTCCAAAGAATCAGTAGTAGTATTCATGGTAATATCAAGAGTTATACTAGAACCTAAGGAGGTCGTTCCCGAATAAATTTGCGCTTGACCGATAAATGACAAGAGCATGGCAAAATATAG
>ENA-ORDA01003112-ORDA01003112.1-marine-metagenome-genome-assembly--contig:-NODE-3112-length-11867-cov-4.625445_pt1 | contig 11867 bp, 11 predicted proteins | sample MGYA00237778_ERZ508506 | MGnify/ENA primary metagenome ERZ508506 (study PRJEB26177, sample SAMN06267891) | marine metagenome | isolation source: Monterey Bay, California, USA | place: Pacific...
AATATTTAAAAATATTATTTTATAAACAACTCATTACTCATAAAATCACAATAACATTTGTAAATTTATATTATGCATCTTTTCCAGTATTCAATTCAAATTTTGCAAAAGAACCAGATAGCGACAACTCTGAATATTGGAGAATTTTTGGAACAGTTACTTTTTTTTGGAACTATATATTTGTTAGTAAGAATAATTTGGAGAGCATATAAAAGAGATGTTTATTGGCTTAAAAAACATGTTATTAATTTTGTAAATTAATTTGTAATTAAGTGTCTTTGACAGCTCTCTCGGTCCTTATTTCGAGTTTTTTCTGTTGTTTTAAATATAGATTTAACAACAGCCACAATCTTTTTGAGAGACATGGTTTTTTAATTTTTTAATTTTACAAGAATAGATAGGATATTTAGCAAGAAATATTTCTGCTAACATAACATTAGAAATATAGTTATCTGCTCCAAACTTGTTTCTTAAGGCAGTGCCAAATTCTTCAACAGTATAAAGTTTATTTTCTAGTAATAGTGGGTTTTTATTGCTTTCTTTCATAAGTGTTTTTTTGAAGGATCTCTATGTGCTTATTTAGATTTTTTAATCTAGGTTTGTACTTATAACCTCAATCGATACAACAAATATCTTTTGAGCATTTACAAAACCTTAGATTATAAAAATGTAAAATAATTACAGCTGATGAAGGTATATATATAAAGTTTTTAGGTATATCATAAATTTGAATTGTGTGGTTTAGTATAGTTAAAAGTAAGATAAACCATGAAATCCAAAAACTTATTTTCATATAATTTGAGCTTGTTTTTTTAGTGACAAAATAAATAGCTACAAATGAAATGAATAAAAACAAATAGTCAATTATCTGCCACCATAATGGCGCTTCAGAGCAACAGGATACTGAACATGCTTTAGCAATAAATAAAAAAGGCGTTCCAATACAATGTATCATACATAATGAACTAGCTATTATACCAATATTGTCTAAAGAATATGTTTTAGCTTTCAAAGAATTTCATTTATAATCATCAGCAAATATATTTATAATTCGCAATTGGGTTGCGTTTTTTTATTATTTTTGCAAAATGAAAATAAATAAAAAAATAATTAACCAAAGCATTAGTATTATAATGTTGGCTATTTTTTTATTTAGCTCTTTATCTATTCTTTCATCTCACAATCACAATGAAGATCATCATCATCATGATCATCATGATTTACCCGTTTGTGAGAATCTTGATGATAATACATTTAATAATTCTGATTGCTCTCACGAATCTCATATAATAAGTTCTAAAGAAAGTTGTGCTATATGTGATTATTTTACTAATTGCAAGCCAGGAATATTTGATATTAGTATTAAAAATGCTGTGGAATCATTTACTGTAAAGGAAGTTCAATTATTTACTTCACTTTACTTAATTGATACAAATAATACTCGAAACAAATCCCCTCCTTTCATAATATAGATTTATTAATTCTAGATGTAAATTACATTCTAGTAATTCTTAACCACAATAGTTAAGAATAAATTTATCCATTTTAGTTTATCATTTTATGAAGATTTTTATTTTTTCATCATTTTTTATGATGAGTTTTTTTACACTTTTTTCTCAAACAAAGGGTATTGTATTAGATGCTAATAATAAGCCACTTAATGAAGTTAACATATTGTTTTCAGATCAGAACATACTATTATTTAGTAATGAAGATGGTGAGTTTGTTACTGAATTAGATATCCCTAACAACAGCTATATTAGTTTTTATAAGGACGGGTATTCCTCTAAGACTCTTAAGTATGATTCTGGTGTAGAATTAAAGATTATTCTTCAGAAACTTCATGTTATTTTAGATGAGGTTGGTGTTATCGAATCTTATTCTGAGTTAGGAAATAATAGATTAATAAATATTGAGAAAAAATCATTGAGTTCTCAAAATTCTATTTCTATGATTGATGATATTGCAGAATTAAGTGGTGTAGATATGATTTCTTCAGGTTTAGGAATTCAGAAAGTTGTTGTTAGAGGTTTATCTGGAATGCGTGTTGTTACTTACCTAAATGGAATGCAGATTAACAATCAACAGTGGGCTAATGATCATGGAATAGGCTTCACTGATTTAGGTTTAAGTGAAGTAGAATTAATAAAGGGTGCAAGTGCATTAAAGTATGGGTCTGAAGCAATTGGTGGGTTACTATATTTTAAAGATGCACCATATATTGCTAGCGATAAATTAAAAGGTTTTATTTCTACAGGATTTAATAATAGCAGTATTTTAAGTAATAGTAAGTTTGGGGTAAAATTTAATAAAAAGAATTTATTTTTTAATCTATATGGTCAGTATGCGATTTCATCTGATTATCGACTCCCCGACAATACTTATCTTTTTAACTCAAGATTTAAACAGAATGCTATTAAATTCTCTTTAGGTTATAGGTATAAGAATTGGCAAAATATTCTTAGGGCCCAATTCCATAATGAAGTTCCTGGCATACCAGGTCATGTTCATGGAGATCCCTCTAAGGTTGATATTAACGCTATAACTTCTATTGAATTAGATTTAGCTGAAGACTTCAGTATAAGGAAGCCATGGCAGGTTGTCAATAATCAACTGTTTATCTATGAAACTAATTATATGATTAATAATTTTAAATTTGAATTTTATGCAGGTCACTTTATAAATAATTTAAAGGAGTATGGTGAAAAATTAACAAAACCTGCTTTTGACCTTAACCTTTCAAATACTCTATTTTCTCCAAATCTTAGATATTTATCTGACAATTTAAGTTTGCAAATAGGTTCTCAATTTATTTTCAATGAAAATAAGAATAATATTAATGATAGGTTAGTGCCTGATGCATCTACTTTTAATTTAGGGCCTTATGTATTAATAGAGTATGAGAAAGATAATTTTGGTGTAAATTCTGGTGTGCGCTATGATTATAAGAGATTAAGCTCAGTTGATCAGGTTTTAGATTTAGATTATGACAAATCATTTAATAGTACCAGCTTTTCTGCAGGTGTATATTATAAATTTATTGATCATACTTTTAGGATTACGTTCTCTGGTGCTTTCAGGTCTCCTCACGTGTCTGAATTGTTTTCTGATGGGGTTCATCATGGTACTAATAGGTATGAAATTGGAGACAAGAAACTGGGAATAGAATATGCTAATCAGATAGATCTAAAATATCAATGGTCTAACGACCATTTAGGTATTGTTATAAATCCATTTATTCAGGATATATCAGATTTCATTTCTTTGAATCCTACAGATTCGGTTATAGCAGGCTATAAGGTTTACAATTATATGCAGTATGATAAAGTTGAGATTAATGGTGTCGAGATGAACTTGCACTATCATCCACATCAATTACACAATTTGCATTTTGAACAATCATATTCTTTTTTGCAATCTATAAATAAAAATAGTAAATATGGATTAGCATTAGTACCTGCGAATAGTATAAAGACTAGAATAGTATTTAAATTTAATGATTATGAAAGGCTATTAAAGTTTGATAATATTTCAATTTATCATATACATAAATTCAAGCAAGATAGTTATGCTGAATATGAAGAATTAACAGAATCATATAATGTTATAAACCTTCAATTAGGTATCAAGCTTAGTTCTCAATTTCATTGCTCTTTAGGAGTTAATAATATTCTTAATGAAACTTATACCCCACATATCTCAAGAGTGAGAGGAATAGCAGGTGGGGTTCCAAATCCTGGAAAATCCTTTAATATTAATTTAAAATATGAATTTTAACTAAATACTCTGATGAGCTTTTAATAAGCGAAACACCTAATTAAATAGGTGTCAGTATTAATTATTAAAAATAAAAAAATGAAAAAAACAAATTTATTAACCTTAGCAGTGCTAACTTCATTCTTAGTATTTACCTCTTGCTCAAAAGATGATGATACTGCTGAAATTTGTGCTGAGTGTCATATTGCCTTACCTGATAAGTCAGAGACAGTATGGGAAATACTTGATTCTTCTGGAGATCATATTGAATTTTGCGGACAAGATTTAGTTGATGCAGAAGAAAATTTTCGCGTAGTTACAGATACTTTATATTCTGATGCTGGTGATACTCTTTTTCCTGGTAATTATGGACCAGGAAGCGCTAATTCACAATATGAAATTCATTGTGGAGAGGAACACGAAGACGAGTAGATTAAATATTTAAATATTTGATTAATAATTAAATATTAACTTTTTTTCGTTAAAGCCCACTCAAATGAGTGGGCTTTATTTTTGGTGTGTCTCTCTATTCTTTTTCGGACTTTTTTTACGATATCTACAGTGCGAAAATTTAATTACTTTATAAATTATGCAAATAGGAACCATTCCCTTAATGACAGCTATATTATTAACTGGATCAATGACGGCTATTTTTTTATAAGTATAATGCTGTAAATCCTGGTATAGCAAAATTATGTATATTTACATCTTAAATTTTAAATATGATAAAGAAAATATTTTTACTCTTTTTATTTATTCCTTTATTTGGAATAGCTCAACAGCAAATTACTAAAACCATGATTTATGATGGTGTTTCAAGAGAATATATTGTTTATATGCCAGCTAGTTATGATGATAGTAAAGAATATCCTTTGTTGTTTAGTTTTCATGGTGGGGCTGGATTTGCAAATGATTTTATAATTACAAATGATATGAGACCTATAGCAGATACAGCAGCATTTATTGCAATATATCCTCAAGGGGCAATTGATTATGATGGAGCTGATCCTGGCACTACCCCTTCAACTTCTTGGATACATAAAGCTCCTACAACTCATAATGATGTAAATTTTATTAGTGCAATAATTGATACGCTTGCAAATGAATATTTAGTAGATGAGAATAGAGTATATGCTTGTGGTTATTCAGAGGGAGGTATTTTTTCTTATGAATTAGGTTGTAGACTTAATAACAGAATAGCTGCTTTTGCTTCTGTTTCAGGAAGTATGATGGTAGATGCTTTTAGAGATAGTTATTACAATTTAGGCTTTTGCTCACCTATTCATCCAACTGCAGTAATGTTAATTCCTGGCACAAATGATATGGGCCCTCATTCTTCATACACTGGATTTCAACCATATTATATGTCTGCTGCTGAAATTACAACTTATTGGTCAAATTATAATAATACCGATATTACTCCTATAATTTCTCAATTACCAAATATTAATGCTTCTGATGGCAGTACTGTTGAAAGAAGAGTATGGGAAGGAGGAGATAATTGTGTTAGAGTAGAAGAATTAAAGGTAATTGGAGGAGGTCATGACTGGCCAGGAGTTTTTGGAAATATGGATATTAGTGCTAGTATTGAAATTTGGAACTTTGTATCTAAATTTGATATAAATGGATTAATAGATTGTAATTCTACAAGTAGTCAAGAAATTAATAATTTTTATAACAAAAAGACACTAGCAATAACTGATATGTTAGGAAGAAATACGAAGGTGTTAAACAATATTCCACTTTTTTATTTTTACGATGACGGAACAGTTGAGAAAAAAATAATTATTGAATAAAAAGAAACCCAATAAATAAGTGAGTTTCTTTTTGGTGGGCCTTTCGGTCCTAAATTATAATTTTTTTAAACCTTGATTTTTTTTTCATATAAATCAATCCATTCTTTTGCAGTCATTTTGGAGCAAAGCTCACCAATGAGTTCAAATGGAATATCTTCTAACTTTTTAAAACGAATACAGCTTTTCCCCATATCTAATTTATATTTACAATGATTTGGATATTCATTGACAAACCAATTCATCAAAGATTCCTTAGCGTAAATCCCCATATGATATAATGAAATGAAATTTTTTCTTGAAGAGATTGCTAAGAATGGCAAAGGAAGTCCAGGTGAACAATGATAGCCCTCAGGATAAATTGAGTGAGGCACCACCCATGATGGCATTCCATAGTTTATTTGTTCATTAAATCCTTTTGGCAAATATTTTCTTATAATAGATACTATCTCTTCTACAGAATCCTTCCGTGGTTGTGGTAAATCAGCTATATATTTTTCGATGGACATTATTGCAAAAATAATAAAACTAACACAAATAAGTGGGTTTATATTTGGTGGGTCTTACGGTCCTAATTTTGAACTTTTTTAGAGAAATATTAAGTAAGTTTGTTTTATGAAAAAATTATTACTAATCTTACTATGTGTCCCTTTGATATTTTCTTGTGGTGTAAAGAAAGAAAAGAAAAAAGAAAAAAATAATACAAATATTATCGCAAAAAAAATACCTAAAATAAATATATATCATACTGATACTACCACTGATAATTATGATTGGATGCGTTTATCAGATTCTCAGAAGGAATCTCATAATAGTGATGCTCAAACTTTGGATGTTCTTAATTATTTAAATGCTGAAAATAATTATTTAGAAAAAGCAATGACTGGTACTGAATCATTTCAAAATGATTTATTTGATGAGTTTGTTTCAAGAATTGAGCAGAATGATGAATCTGTTCCGGTTAGTTACAATGGATATACATACTACACAAAGTATAAAGAAGGCGAAGATTATGCTTTACATTACAGAAAGAAAAATTTAGATAATGCTGAGGAGGAATTAATTTTAAATTTACCAGAAATGGCAAAAGGTTCAAGTTATTTTGCACTAGGAGATAAATCAGTCAGCGAGAACAATCATTTAATGGCATATAGTGTTGATTTGTTATCAAGAAGAGATTATTCAATTTATATTAAAGATTTAAGAACAGGCGTAATTTTAGAAGACAAGATTCAAAATACAACTGGTCGTATTACTTGGGCTAATGACAATAAAACTCTTTTTTATACCAAAAAAGATAAGGTTACTTTACGTTCTTATCAAATATATAGACATACAATAGGAACAGATTCATCTAAGGATGTCTTGGTTTATGAAGAAAAGGATGATACTTTTAGTTGTTTTATTTATAAAACAAAATCAAGAAAATATTTAATGATAGGTTCTTCTCAAACTCTATCTTCAGAATATCGATTTTTAGATGCTAATGATCCTTTAGGAAATTGGCAACTAATACACTCTAGAGAAAATAATTTAAAGTATTCCGTAAGTCATTTTGAAGATAAATTTTATATTAGAACCAATTGGGATGCTAAGAATTTTAGACTTATGAAAACATCTACTAATTCAACTTCAAAAAATTATTGGCAAGAAGTTATTCCGCATCGTAAAGATGTGTTATTAAGAAGTATTGATATTTTTAAGAGCTATTTGGTAGTAAATGAAAGAAAAGAAGGGCTAAGAAAAACAAGAGTAATTAACTGGCAAGATAATTCTGAATATTATATAACTTTTAATGATCCATCATATTCATTATATTCTAGTTCTAATTTAGAATTTGACACAGATTTATTTCGTTTTGTTTATACTTCTTTGACAACACCTCGTTCTGTATATAATTTTAATATGGCAACCAAGGAACGTACTCTTTTAAAACAGAGAAAAGTTTTAGGAGGAGAGTTTGATGCAGATAATTATATTTCTGAGCGCATATTTGCAAAAAGTAGAGACGGTAAAACAGAAATACCCATTTCATTAGTTTACAGAAAGGGAATTCAGAAAAATGGAAAAACTCCATTATTGTTAAATGGTTATGGTTCATATGGGAGCAGTTCTGACCCATATTTTAGTTCTGTAAGACTAAGTCTTTTAGATCGGGGGTTTATTTTTGCAATTGCTCATATAAGAGGTGGACAAGAAATGGGTAGATATTGGTATGAAGATGGAAAGCTGCTTAAGAAGAAAAATACATTTTATGATTTTATAGATTGCGGTAAATATCTTATTGAAAATAACTTTACATCTTCCGAACATCTATATGCAAATGGTGGTAGTGCAGGAGGATTGTTAATGGGGGCAGTAATGAATATGGAGCCAGAACTATTTAATGGTGTCATTGCTGGAGTTCCTTTTGTAGATGTGATAAATACTATGTGGGATGAGTCTATTCCCTTAACTACAAGTGAATTTGATGAATGGGGTAATCCTAAAGAAAAAGAATATTATGATTATATGAAATCATATTCTCCTTATGATAATATTATGAATGTTAACTACCCAAATTTACTTATCACTACTGGATATTGGGATAGTCAAGTTCAATATTGGGAGCCAGCTAAGTGGATTGCTAAGCTTAGAGACCTTAGGGCTAATGATAATTTATTACTTATGTATTGTGATATGGATGTAGGGCATGGAGGATCATCAGGTCGATTTGAAAGTTTAAAAGAAATTGCTTTAGAGTATGCTTTCTTGTTTAAATTAGAAAGCATTAAAGAATAGAATAATAAAAACCCACTCAATTGAGTGGGTTTTTTTGGTGGATCACTCGGTCCTTATTTAGAACTTTTTTTAGAATATTATTTAGTAATTTTGTGTTATGAAAAAGTTAATATTTTTTTTTGTTTTTTTAATCAGTTTTACATCTGTTCAATCTCAATGTAATTCTAATCCTTATCTTGTATCTGGTTGGGGTGGGACTCTCTTATTTTCAGACAGCTCATCTATTAGTACTGGTTCGTCAACAAATTATTCTGTATCTTACTTATGGGATTTTGGAGATGGTTTTATTTCAAATCAGCAAAATCCATGTCATACTTATGGAGATATTTCAACTCTTCCAAATCCATGGTATGTAACTCTAACTGTTACATATTTTGATTCCACTTCATTAAATGTTTGTCAAGATACAGATTCTATCGATATACTCTTTTTCATAAATCCATGTGTTTATGGAGATCTTCAAATTTCAGCTTCAGGAAATAATCTTACAGCAAATCAATCATATTCTAGCTCTATAACAGTTTGTCCCAATGTATATCCAAATTCATTTTTATGGTCTAATGGAGATACAAACCAGACAATAAATGTATCAGGACCAGGATTATATTCATGTACAGTTACTTCTAATGTAGGTTGTGTCTATACAGAATCATATAATTATTATGGATTTCTGACGCCAACTTTTGATTGTACTCAGATGGATGTTTTTGAAGCTAATAATGATTTTAATGTTTTGTCATTTCAATCTTCATATTTAAATAATAATTATTTTCCAGAACTTATTGATTCTCTATCTTATTGGGAGGCGTATACACCTGACGGAAATATTTGTGGATTGTATCCTATGAATGGAAACTTTTCGTTTCAAAATTTTGGATTAGGTGGCTCCCCTTCAGATTCAATGAATATTTGTTTTTATGTTTACCTATATGACAACTATTATCAACACGATTTATCTGTTTCACCTCAACAAGGAAGTTTATGCAGTAGCTGTGATTTATTTTTTTGGGATGGAAGTAATTGGGTAACACAATTAATTAATACAACATATGATTGTGATTTAGTAAATGGATGTTATGATCCTGGCACAGGATTAGGAGCCTATACTTCATTATCTTCTTGCCAAAGTAATTGTATAATTCCTACAACGTATGATTGTGATTTAGTAAGTGGATGTTATGACCCTGGCACAGGATTAGGAACTTATGCTTCATTATCTGCTTGCCAGAATAATTGTGTAATTCCAGCAACGTATGATTGTGATTTAGTAAGTGGATGTTATGATCCTGGCACAGGATTGGGAACTTATGCTTCTTTATCCGCTTGTCAAAGTAATTGTATTGTTAGCTCAACAAATGAATTTAGTGGTATTATTTCAAGAAAATTAATGAAGATCGTAGATGTATATGGAAGAGAAATAAATACTATAAATGAAAATCAACCTTTATTTTACATCTATGATGATGGAATAGTGGAGAAGAAAATAGTTTTTGAATAAATTAAAACCGACTCAATTGAGTAGGTTTTTTTTGGTTGGCCTTACGGTCCTAATTTCGAGTTTTTTTAAGAATTTATTGAGTAAGTTTGTGGAATGAGAAAACTACTAATTATATTACTTTGCTCACCTATGATTGTATTTGGACAGAATCTTGCTGTTGGAGATACTTACGAAGGAGGAATCATCTTTTACTTAGATGGAAATGGAGGAGGTTTAATTGCAGCTCCTACTGATCAAGCTACAGTAAACGACTTTCCAGATTGGGGTTGTATTGGAACTGCTATTTCAGGAGCAGATGGTTTGATTTTAGGAACTGGTGCTCAAAATACTATAGATATAGAAAATGGTTGTACTACATCAGGAACAGCTGCTGATATTTGTTCTAACCTTGTTCTTGGTGGATTTAGTGATTGGTTTCTTCCTTCAATTGGAGAATTAGAGATAATGTATTTAAATATTGGTACAGGTTCAAATATTGGCAATTTTGTTAGCACTAAATATTGGAGTTCAACAGAGAAAGATGATACCTATGCGTGGAGCTGGGAATTCAGCTCTGGCTATCAGGATTACAACAGTAAGACAAGTAACAAGTATGTTAGGGCTATTAGAGCTTTCTCAAACATAACTAATATAAATGAACAACAAATTTCCATTGAAAAAAAAATAATTAAGATTTTCGATGTTTTTGGTAGAGAATCTAATAATAAGAATCAACCACTCTTTTACTTTTATGATGACGGATCTGTTGAGAAGAAAATAATTATTGAGTAAACAAAAACTCACTCAATTAAGTGGGTTTCTTTTTGGTGGGCCTCTCGGTCCTTATTTCGAACTTTTTTAGAAAATTATTAAGTAGGTTTACTTTATTAAAGAACGACTACTTTAAAGAATAAATTAAAACAATGGAATTTAAAGATTTATCTGAAAAAGAGGGAGATGATGAGAAAAAGAGTATATCAGAGGCTCTTTAGAGATACTGTGAGTTAGATACAATGGCAATGGTTATAATTATGGAATTTCGGATAGACTAGAAAAGAACTAATTATTAAAACGTCATAGTTTTAGTATCATTGTTCAGATTTATAATACTGTTCAAATGTTTCTTTGTTTGCTAATGGCTGTAAAAAATGGATTAATGCTGACTCAAAAGCTGATGAAGCTGACTTTGTATGAGTATTAAAATAATATACCTGACAATTGCTTACAATTATTTTTTTATTTTCTCTCAGTAATTTAAAACCAACTGTATCTTTTGCATTTTTAAAATGCCCTGATAATTTTTCGATATGCATTTCTTGTCTATTTTTCACTTTACCTTTGCCAACATATACTATTTCATCAAAATGAAATAGTATATAAACACCATTAATAATTTCACCTGGGATTTCTTTATAGTTTAAAATATTACAGAAATGTCCTTCAACTTTTAAATTAAATAGTTCGGCTAAAATATTTAAATAGCTCTTAATTTTTTTTTTGATCATTGTATTAATGCTTTATGATTAACTTTTTCTATTAAAACCACCACATCTCCTACAAAATTAATAATAAAAACCTTTCTTATCTCTGAATCAAATAAAAAAAAACGATCTTGAAAATTATCTGAAGTATATAAGTGCCCTTCATCCGGTAAGTTTTCTATTATATCACTTGCGCCAAATTCTAATTCTAAATTGGTTACTCTTAATTCGTATTCATTATGATTTGTATCAAAAACTATAAGAAAAGATGACGCCAATTCCTCAATACCATAATAGTCTTCAGCAATTTCTTCAATATATTTTTATACACTAAATATTTTTAGTAATTTTGGTTTAATTAAATTAAAAATTCCCAATATTTATTATGGACTATGATATTCAACTAACTAATGAAGACAACTTACCAATTGGCAGGATTAAATTTTTTGAAGGCACTGGTTATGAATCGGAAGAATGTACATATTGTTTTCATGGGATGTTTACACGTCTTGAAAAAGCTAAATTTTCAGACGATATAATTGAATCAACTGAAATTATATTTGAGCTTTGGTTAGAAAG
>ENA-ORDA01003114-ORDA01003114.1-marine-metagenome-genome-assembly--contig:-NODE-3114-length-11859-cov-2.890426_pt1 | contig 11859 bp, 14 predicted proteins | sample MGYA00237778_ERZ508506 | MGnify/ENA primary metagenome ERZ508506 (study PRJEB26177, sample SAMN06267891) | marine metagenome | isolation source: Monterey Bay, California, USA | place: Pacific...
ACAGACATGCAAGGATATACATAAGCGCCATTAAAGGCACTACTTTCTCTGTCACCTGTGCAATACGTTTTATTCCTCCTATGATTATAATCCCAACCACAATCATCATGACGACACCAATTATAGTACGTGCATTTCCTCCTGTCATACCAAAGGATTCTACAAGCTGCATTGCAGCTTGATTGGACTGAGCCGCATTACCTCCTCCAAAAGAGGCTCCAATACATAAAAAAGCAAAAATTACAGCCAATGCTTTTCCCAAACGAGCAAAACCTTTTTCTTGTAATCCCTTAGTCAGATAATACATGGGACCTCCATAAACTGTACCATCTTCGCCCACATCACGGTATTTTACACCCAATGTACACTCAACAAATTTGGTTGACATTCCAATCAAACCACACAATATCATCCAGAAAGTAGCACCAGGTCCTCCTACGGCAATGGCCAGAGCAACTCCTGCTATATTTCCGTTTCCTACAGTACCCGAAACCGCTGTAGCTAATGCCTGAAAATGACTTACCTCTCCTTCTTCATTTTCGTCTTTAATCGTATCCTTACTAACACCCGCACCTGCTAATTCTGGTTTTTCTGCACTTTGGTGGTCCACACTATCATATTTCCCACGTACAGTATTAATGGCCGTTGCAAAATGCCGCACATTAACAAAACCAAAATAAATAGTAAAGAATAGAGCACCTCCTACCAATAAAAAGATAATAGTTGGAATCTCAGTTCCAGGAAAGTTATGTAAAATTAACCCTTCCCACCAATTCGCAATTGGAGTAAAAGCATCATTAATACGTTCATCCAAACCTTTCTCTTGGGCAGAAAGAAGAGAACTAGAAAAAATGAAAAACAGACTTATAAGTGAAGTTTTGTTAAATTTAGGTTTCATAAAAAATGTAAAAATCGATTTAAGACCCCAATATCCTAAAAAGGAATAGAATAACAAACTAATCTCTCTTAAAGATTGCATTTAGTTTTTTTTAAAGATTCGATCGTTCCCAAGACAATAAGAGTGCCTTTAGTTGATAGTGACAGACTTGCGTCGGGATTAACCAATTGCTTCGAATGTTTATCTCGATATCCTATAACATTACAGCCTGCCGTTTTAAAAAAAGACATCTCAGAAAGGGTATTATTTTGAAACCTTTGAGGCAAAGCATCCAAAGAAATTTCTTCAATATTTGGAATGTCCTCATCACCCCACCAATATGATTTTCCTAAAAAATGAATCCAATTAGGAACTGTTAGAAATGCAGCCATATAGTCTCCTCCTATTTTATCTGGTTGAATAATATGATATGCTCCAGCCAACTCCAACTTAGATTGATTCACCTCCTCAGAAACACGACTCATAATGACTAATTTGGGGTTTAATTGCCTTGCAGACAAGACTACAAAAAGATTATCTGCATCATTAGGAAGCGCACAAATTAAATACTTAGCCTTTTTAATATGAACCGCCTCAAGACTTGCATCAGAAAGCGTATCACCTTTATAAAAAACAATATCCTGTTCATTTGTGCTAAACATATTAGCGTCTTGTTCTATGACCACTTAGGGATAATGGTGTCTTTTTAATAAATTTACGGCCTGTCTTCCATTTCTTCCAAAACCACATAAAATATTGTGTTCTTTTAATCTATCCATCCTTTTTTTATTTTTTTTCTGTTTCCATTTGTTATCGCCCCACTCTTCCAAAAGATATTCACCTATCAATCGAATCGAAATTGCAAATACTACAATTCCAATAATAATAAAAAATATTGCAAAAACTCTTCTGTTTTTCCGAGAATGCACCCACCTTAGAATTCCCTAATGTACTCAGAGTGATTTCCTTCATTTAGAGAGCATCAAAAAGAGAATAGTCCGGTTATGCAAGATAAAAACTAGCAACTCCAAATAAGGGTGCTATAAAGAGTAGAAGTAGAGATTGAAATAGTGGGGATTTGAGCATGGCTAAGGATTAAAGATCAAAAACTGAACTCCTTTTGGTGTGAATCATGTCTTTTAACTTAAGCCAAAAAGCTAAAGTCAAGTACATTAAAAATCCGCCGATCAAAGTAGTAAATGAGGCATAAATAAAAAACAAACGCACACTCTTTACTTTCATGCCTAAAACTTCCGCAAGACGAGTTGAAACAGCAAAGCCATTGCGTTCAAAAAACTGTCGGATTTTTTTTTGTTTAAACATCAGTACAAATTTAAACTTATTTGGTTGCATTCTAAACTTTTAAGTTGACTTCATCAAATAAAATCTTACCCTGCAAGACAAACATTTTTTCTGTTGACAGTATTATTTATAAAGATGGAGTAAAGCTTGATCTCCTCCTGCATTGATATTTGGGGCTTGATGATCTGTGATTTTTTTTAATATACTGTTTCGCTCATTAGACACCTTGGAAAACCATTCAAATAAGTCTGACTCTCCTATTCTTCCTGAAAAATTAGCATAGGCAAAGCGTATGGGAATAATCGTATTTATGACGATCAAATTAAAAAAATCTGCGGTGATTTTTTTGGGGCTATTCTTACTCAAAACAGCAAAATTGTAATGCTTGTCCCAATAGGCTCTCGCATCAAGGCTAGCTGTCCCTGGGTCTAAAACCTGAAGTAATTTCGAATCAGAAGTTCTCAAATTCTTTTTGGAGAACTTTGAAAGCGCCACAAATAATGCAAAAAAGCTTCTTTAATAAGTGGTAAATCGTAAAATAAGGGAATAAAAAACGATTAATGGGTAGTCTCGCCTTCCCATTCTAATATTCCACCCAGAAGATTGAAACATGAAGAAACGTCTTGACTTTTCAATATTTGACAGGCCTGAGTACTTCTCGCCCCTGATCTGCAATACACATAATACGTTTTTGATGCATCCAATTCAGCAACTCCATCCATAAAACCTTGTGGATTTCTAATATCTAATAATGTTGCCCCAATTAAATGTCCTTCAGAATACTCCTCAGGAGTGCGAACATCCAATATGATACTTTCTTTGTTTTCAGCCTGTTGTGCTGCCCATTCTTGTTGTGTCAAGTCCATTGTAATATAATTTTTACTAAAATACAACCACTTCTTTGTTCTTACAAGTTAAATTGTTTGGTTTATATGTTAAATTTACTAAATTTGTATATACAAATATTGTACTAACAAATATAATGGACACAAAAAAAACAATTATCACATTACTTAAAGCTAGCAGTTGGGTCTATGAAAGTTTAGTTCAGACATTAAAACCTCATGGTATTTCGCTTCAACAATTCAATGTACTGCGAATATTAAGAGGCCAAAAAGGGAAAGCGGCAAACCTTTCGACCGTTCAAGAACGAATGGTGAACAAAATGAGTAACACTACTCGCTTGATTGACAAACTAATTGACAAAAATCTTGTAAAAAGAACAATTTGTGAGGAAAATAGAAGGAAAATAGAGTTGTTTATCACAAGTAAGGGTGAAGAGTTTCTAATTGTTGTAGACCCCATTGTAGATGATGCACAAGAAAAAATTATTCAAAAACTAAAACCTAATGAAAAAAGCATATTAACCGAATTATTAAATAAACTAACAAAATAAATAACAATGAAAAAGAAACTATTTACACTTTTACTTTTAACTTCTATTAGCTTTACTGCTCTTGGTCAAACCATGGCTGTCAATAATCAAGACAGTTCTATCCATTGGTTAGCCAAAAAAGTAACAGGGCAACACGAAGGTAATATTTCAATAGTTGACGGAAATCTTGTTATGCAAAACAATACACTAACAGGAGGGAATTTTGAAGTGGACATGAATAGCATGATGGTAACCGACTTGACTGGAGAATACAAAGAAAAGCTTGAAGGTCACTTAAAATCTGATGACTTTTTTGGAGTGGCAAAATTTCCAAAAGCAAACTTGAAAATCACCAAAGCAACTCAAAAAATGGACAACCATTATGAAGTTATTGCTGATTTAACGATTAAAGGTATCACAAATTCCATTAGATTTGACCTGTACATAGAAAATAAAACAGCAATTTCTAAGTTGACAATAGATCGATCCAAGTTTGATATTCGTTATGGTTCAGATTCTTTTTTCGACAATCTTGGTGATAAAACCATATATGATAACTTCGAAATTGATGTAACGTTAAAATTTTAATAATATGTTAGAAAATAAAAGACCAAAATGTGGTTGTGGAAACACCCAGAATCCAGATGGATACTGTGACGGATCACATGCAAAAAAATAATTATTGTTCGAGGATTGGGGTTATTACAATTTATACTATATTTGATTTAATGAACCGAACAAAAATTTTTAATAGCTGGTGGCTCACGAATAACTTTCAAAATTCGTGAACCAACTGTCTTATGTAATATACTATCAAAGGCTTGTCATCACGACAAGCCTTTTTTAATTTTAGCCGATGAAAAAATTTGCACTGCAAACCGAACATAAAAAAATCTTAGCCGATACGCTAACGCCCGTAAGTGCGTATCTTAAGTTAAGAGACGTTTTTCCTCATTCCCTCTTATTGGAAAGTAGTGACTATCATGCAAACAATAATGATTTCTCCTACATCTGTTGCAATCCCATTGCCTCCATTGAACTAAAGAATGGAGAATTAACAACCGCATACCCTGACGGAAGCAAAACATTGGACAATGTAGATGAAACAGTGGATATAACCGAAAAAATCCATCAATTTTCACAGCAATTCGACAATGAAGCGTTTCCATTTAAATTCATTAGTAATGGGATTTTTGGCTATGTTGCTCACGATGCTGTTGATCAGTTTGAGAACATCCAACTCAATAAAGCCAAGCCAGGGCATGACATACCCGACATCTACTACGCCGTCTATCAAAACATCATTGCAATTAGTTTGTTCAATCATGAGGCACATTTATTTTCACATGTTTATGACGAAGAACACAATCTCCCAGAAATTGAACGCCTATTAAATGCAAAAAATAGCAGCAAGTTTACCTTTGAAAAAGTAGGGGAAAAAGCCTCTAATTTAACCGATGATCAATTCATCGATTTTGTCAAAAAAGGAAAACAGCACTGCTTTCGTGGTGATGTCTTTCAATTGGTTCTTTCCCGTCGTTTCTCGCAAGAGTTTAAGGGAGATGAATTCAATGTGTATCGCACCCTACGTTCCATCAATCCGTCCCCTTATTTGTTCTTCTTTGACTATGGCGATTTCAAGATTTTTGGCAGTTCCCCTGAAGCCCAATTGATTGTAGAAAAAGGAAAAGCAGAGATTCATCCCATTGCGGGCACCTTCCGACGAACCGGGAATGACGAACAAGATGCTATTGCAGCAAAAGAACTCGCCAAAGACCCTAAAGAAAATAGCGAACATGTAATGTTGGTCGATTTAGCTCGGAACGATTTAAGCCGAAACGGATCGGAAGTGGTGGTGGAAAAAAACCGGGAGATTCAATTTTACTCCCATGTAATTCACTTGGTCTCCAAGGTGACTTGTCGCATGAAAGAAGCTGCTAAAACCTTCCGTGTGGTGGCCGATACTTTCCCTGCAGGAACCCTGAGTGGAGCCCCCAAACACAATGCCCTTCAACTCATCGATCGCTACGAAACCACAAAAAGAAACGTCTATGGAGGCGCCATTGGCTACATGGATTTTCATGGCAACTTCAATCATGCCATCATCATCCGATCTTTTTTAAGTAAAAACCATCAATTGCATTATCAAGCAGGGGCAGGAATTGTTGCCGATTCTGTTCCTGAAAGTGAATTGCAAGAAGTCTATAATAAACTAGGGGCCTTGGACAAAGCCTTAACCCTAGCTGAAGAAGTATAATATGAAAAAAGTATTTGTTATTGATAATTACGATTCATTCACTTATAACCTTGTGCACTATCTCGAGGATTTGGGCTGCAAAGTGATCGTAAAACGCAACGACCAGTTTGAGTTAGACGAATTAGAAGATTACAGCTTAATCCTGCTTTCTCCAGGACCAGGTATTCCAGACGAATCTGGATTGCTCAAAGAGGCCATTGAACGCTATGCTCCAACCAAAAAAATACTCGGCATTTGCTTAGGACAACAAGCTATTGGAGAAGTCTTTGGCGCGAAACTAATTAACTTAGACAAGGTTTATCACGGAATTGCGACTCCAGTAACCGTTACCGAAGAGGATCTTCTTTTCAAGGATCTACCCAAAACATTTGACATTGGACGCTACCACTCATGGGTAGTCGAAACACCACTGCCCGAAGAACTCATCGGTACTTCTTTTGATGAAGAAGGGCAGCTAATGTCCCTACGTCACAAAACCTATGATGTTAGAGCGGTGCAATACCACCCTGAGTCTGTGCTCACTCCGAATGGAAAAAAAATACTGGAAAACTGGATCAATAGTTAATTATGAAAGCGACCCTCAACCGACTAATCCAACACGAACAACTAAGCAAAGAAGAGGCGCGGCAAATGATCATCAACATTGCTGATGGTCAATACAACCCCGTTCAAATCGCTTCTTTCCTCACCGTATTCATGATGCGAAGCATTAGCCTAGAAGAGCTCAAAGGTTTCAGAGAAGCCCTCCTAGAACTGTGTATCGCTGTTGATTTAAGCGAATTTGACACCATTGATTTATGCGGTACTGGAGGCGACGGCAAAGACACGTTTAACATCTCAACGCTCTCTTCTTTTGTTACGGCTGGTGCAGGAGTAAAGGTGACCAAGCATGGAAATTATGGCGTTTCCTCGGGTTGTGGTTCCAGCAATGTACTAGAAGCCTTAGGTGTGAAATTCACCAATGCTGCCGATTTCTTAAAACGCTGTGTAGATCAGGCAGGCATTTGTGTCCTGCACGCTCCCCTATTTCATCCTGCGATCAAAAACGTGGCACCGGTAAGACGAGATCTAGGGGTTAAAACCTTCTTCAATATGTTGGGCCCACTAGTCAATCCTGCCTTCCCAAAGAATCAGTTGACTGGAGTATTTAACCTCGAATTAGTGCGTTTATATCACTATCTTTTTCAAAAGACAGACACAAACTTTACCATTCTTTATGCTTTAGATGGCTATGACGAAATTTCGCTAACTGGCCCTACAAAGGCTTTTAGTAAAACCAGCGAACGGATATTAAATCCGCAAGATTTTGGTGTTCTCCCCCTCAAAGCGGAACAAATTGCCGGAGGAGATACTGTAGAATCCTCTGTAAAAATATTTATGGAAGTGATTCAAAATAAAGGAACCGAAGCCCAAACCAATGTCGTTTGCGCCAATGCCGGAATGGCCATTGCCACCGCCTTAGATCTTTCGCCCATCGAAGGTTTTGAAAAAGCAAAAGAATCCCTTCAATCTGGGAAAGCATTAACGGCTTTAACGAACTTACAAAACATAAGCAAAGCATGACCATCTTAGATCGAATCATAGCCGATAAAAAAACAGAAGTAGCGCAACGCAAGCAACTATTTCCAACCAATTACTGGGAAGCATCTCCCCTTTTTGGAAGAGCAGCCAACTCCCTAGCGGAAAAATTAAAAGCAAGTAGTTCGGGCATCATTGCCGAGCACAAACGTAGATCTCCTTCTAAGCAAAATATTAACAGCTCACTCTCGGTGAGTGAGGTTGCTCAAGGTTATGAAGAAGCGGGTGTTTGTGGGATGTCTGTCTTGACAGATGGTAAATATTTCGGGGGTTCATTAGACGATCTTACGCTTGCTCGTGCAGTAACAAATTTTCCTTTGTTACGGAAGGAATTCATCGTCGACGAATACCAATTGATCGAAGCAAAAGCACACGGTGCGGATGTCATCCTATTGATTGCTTCGGTCTTGACTCGAGAGGAAATCAAGCAGCTTTCTGAAGTAGCAAAAGGCCTAGGATTGGATGTTTTATTGGAAGTACATAATTTGGAAGAATTGGAGAAATCCATCATGCCCAGTTTGGATATGCTAGGGGTGAACAACCGCAACCTTAAAACCTTTGAGGTCTCTTTGGACACCAGTCGCACATTGGCCGAAAAAATACCCGACGAATTTATCAAAGTATCCGAAAGTGGTATCAGTGAAGTTTCAGCTATCCAAGACTTAAAAACTTATGGGTATCAAGGTTTCCTGGTTGGAGAAAATTTTATGAAAACAGACCATCCCGGGCAAGCCGCTGGTGATTTTATTAAACAACTGGAGGTATGAAACTAAAAATATGTGGCATGCGAGAGCCAGAGAACATTAAAGCACTTGCGGCTTTAACACCCGACTATATGGGCTTTATTTTTTGGGCACCCTCCTCTCGTTTTGTAGAGGGAACAACCCCAACCCTCCCCCAGCATATTAAAAAAACAGGCGTTTTTGTGGATGCCTCGGTGGATTATATTCAAACCGTGGTTCAGGATCATTACCTCCAAGCCGTGCAATTACACGGAAAAGAAACTCCGGAATATTGCTCCTACGTAAAGTCTTTGGGTGTAGAAGTAATCAAAGCCTTCAGTATCAAAGATCATTTTGATTTCACAAGTTTAGCTCCTTATGAAACCAGCAGTGATTTCTTCCTCTTCGATACCAAAGGGGAACTTCCTGGAGGCAATGGCTATGGATTTGATTGGAGTCTTCTGACTAACTATCCTTCCCAAAAACCTTTTTTACTCAGCGGAGGAATTGGCTTAGAGCATACCCCACAAATTAAAGCTTTATTAAATACCGATTTACCCCTCCATGCTATTGATGTAAATAGTAAATTTGAACTCGCTCCAGCACTTAAAAATATTGATGCACTAACACAATTTAAAAACAAATTGTATGAACTATAATGTAGATGAAAAAGGATATTACGGAGACTTTGGCGGAGCCTTTATCCCCGAAATGCTCTATCCTAATGTAGCTGAACTTTGCGAAAGTTATTTGAAAATTTCAGCCGATCCAGATTTTAAAAAAGAATTTGACGCCTTGCTGAAAGACTATGTCGGTCGCCCAACACCACTTTATTTCGCCAAGCGACTGTCTGAAAAATACAATACCAAGATTTACCTCAAACGGGAAGATTTATGCCATACCGGAGCGCATAAGGTCAACAATACTATTGGACAGATTCTTTTGGCCAAGCGCCTGGGGAAAAATCGCATCATTGCCGAAACAGGTGCAGGGCAACACGGTGTGGCCACAGCCACGGTTTGTGCCTTAATGGGTATTGAGTGTATTGTGTATATGGGGGCATTGGACATCAAACGTCAGGCACCCAATGTAGCGCGAATGAAAATGTTAGGTGCAACGGTACGTCCGGCACAGTTGGGGAGTAAAACCCTTAAAGATGCCACCAATGAAGCCATCCGTGATTGGATCAACAATCCGGTAGACACCCACTACATCATTGGTTCGGTGGTTGGACCGCATCCCTATCCCGATATGGTTGCTCGTTTTCAATCGGTCATAAGTGAAGAAACCAAATGGCAACTCCAAGAACTGGAAGGTCGCGACTACCCTGACCATGTGATTGCCTGTGTGGGGGGAGGAAGTAATGCCGCTGGACTTTACTACCACTACCTCAACGATGATCGTGTCAATATTATCGCCGTAGAAGCTGCCGGAAAGGGCATCGATTCTGGCGAGAGTGCAGCTACTTCTGCCCTTGGAAAAGAAGGCATCATCCACGGGAGTAAAACCCTCTTGATGCAAACTCCCGACGGACAAATAACTGAACCCTATTCCATCTCTGCTGGGTTGGATTATCCAGGCGTTGGGCCCATGCATGCACATTTGTTTAGAAGCAAGCGTGCAGAATTTATTTCCATTCCCGATCAAGAGGCGATGGACTGGGGACTTACCCTCTCCCAAATGGAAGGGATTATTCCTGCCATAGAAACGGCTCATGCCTTTGCAGCACTCGATGTGCGTAAATTTGGGCCAGAAGAAATTATTGTGTTTAACTGTTCCGGGCGTGGTGACAAAGACCTGGATACCTATATTGATTATTTTAAATTGTAATGAATAGAATAGATCAAAAATTCAACGAAGACAAAAAACTATTGTCCATTTACTTTTCTGCAGGTTTTCCCAACCTTGAAGATACGGTCCCTATTCTAAAAAAGCTGGAAGCCGCTGGAGTAGACATGGTCGAAATTGGCTTGCCTTTTTCCGACCCATTGGCCGACGGACCCACCATACAAGAAAGTTCTACCCAAGCTCTCCGCAATGGAATGACAACCGAAAAGCTGTTTACCCAATTGGAAGGCATACGGGAACACATCAGCATTCCCTTGGTGCTTATGGGCTATTTTAACCCCATGATGCAATATGGTATTGAAAAATTTCTAGCCCGCTGTGCAGCGGTGGGTATCGACGGACTCATCATCCCTGATCTCCCCGTAGATGTTTATCACGAGCAATACAAAGCACTCTTTGACCAACACGGTTTATACAATATGTTCCTCATCACCCCCCAAACTCCCGAGGAACGCATTCGCTATATTGACAAGGTTTCGAACGGCTTCATCTATATGGTGTCGAGTGCAGCGGTGACCGGAGCACAAAGTATTTTCGGCAACACCCAAACAGACTATTTCCGGCGCATTGCCCAAATGAACCTCAACACCCCCACCGTGGTTGGTTTTGGGATCAGTAATGCCGAAACCTATGAAGCGGCTCGTTTGCATTCCCGTGGTGCCATTATTGGGTCTGCCTTCATCAAATTTTTAGAAGAAAAGGGTGTGGACCAGATCGAAACGTTTATTCGCTCCATCAGAGCCTAAACCAACTTTTTGTGTTTTTTTTGTATCTTTAATGTAGCATATATCCAAATCTATTCTTAAATCATGACCTACGTTTGCCCAAAAACCCTTCCATACTGTTCCACTCTAAAATCAAAGGTGGTATAACGAGGATCCTGGGCTTTGGCTTCTTTATAGGCGGGCATACTCCCAATAGCTCGGTTGGCGGTTCCTGAGGGAGCAGTAAGGCTATGGGTTGTTATGACTTGGCCAGCACACACAAATTGATGTTTACGAGGAACCTGATCGTCTATACATTCTAATGGAATAGTCAATTTTATCAAGAGTTTACGTAAAAAATATTCCGGGCCATTTTTGCTATTACCCCCCGTAAAGATTAAAGTCTTCACTTTGGGATGTTGCTCGAGTATTCCCAGAAGGTCACGTAATTCAGGCTGCTGCATACCTAGGTCAGAGGCATCGATCTTATCGCGGTAAGCTGCGCCCACAATATCGCAGATGCCAATTTTTTCTCGTTTCAAAAAAGCTTTGCGTTGTTCAATTGCATGCTTTGTGTTTTCATAAACCAAGTTCAGGTCATACAAGCAATCCCATATTTTCCACAACATACCATTGCTACTGCCATAGCAGAAATCCACATCTTGGGCGTTTAACTCCCCAGTAGTGAAACGAGGTGGTGGTAAAGTTCCTACAATCAACCGTGTAGTATCGGGAAGTATATAGGGTGGATAAGGGTGTTTATGATAAAACATTACACCACACTTCCCTGACAACTACTTCCTGCTCCTGCGGTACATCCATAGCAATGTTGTGAAATACAAATAGTGCGATCTTGAAGTAAGGTTTCATCAAAATCATCCAAATGCTGGACGGGATTAGCCACTTTCAAATCCAACATCTGATTAAAATCACAGTCATACAAATAGCCATCCCAACGAACAGACAAAGTATTGATACACATCACATTGTGCAGTGCCTCTGGGTTGTAAGCTTCTACCAATGCATACATGTACTCCTCATAATTTTCAGAGGCGACTAGGTAATCCAAAAATCGACTGATGGGCATATTGGTAATCGTAAACAGTTGGTTAAAATCGATATCAAAATCAATTTTAAGGGCTTTTTTGAAATCGTTTTCCAAGGCTTTTTGATCTCCAGGAAGAAAGGCTCCCGAG
>ENA-ORDA01003117-ORDA01003117.1-marine-metagenome-genome-assembly--contig:-NODE-3117-length-11841-cov-2.648419_pt1 | contig 11841 bp, 9 predicted proteins | sample MGYA00237778_ERZ508506 | MGnify/ENA primary metagenome ERZ508506 (study PRJEB26177, sample SAMN06267891) | marine metagenome | isolation source: Monterey Bay, California, USA | place: Pacific...
GTTTATCGATTTGCTTAAATTTTTTGTCGTTCCTAGCTTGATCCTGAGCATACTTTTTATTCAGCAGTGCTAATTCCTTTGAATTTTCCTCAAGTAATCTAACAACACGTTCGGCTTTTTCATTTTCAATACTTTGGAGATTTTTAATTTTTTCTTCAAGCAGGGCAATCTCATCCTTTTTTTGCTTAACAAAAAAACTACTAATCGCCTCATGATTTTTTGATATCAAAAAGGACAAAGAAGCAATGATAACAAGGAGTCCAGCCGTTAAAGCCACAGCTATCAATAACTGTTTGTGTTTAATATTTTTTATCATATAAATATAATTTGAATAAAAACTTTTTTATTCATTTTTACATACATAAATTTACTTCATATTATATATCAAAATGATATATTTTAACCTTCACAATCACTTTATCTTAGTGATATAATACCCTTAAAATGAGATAAATAAATCACCCACACGCTTAGTAAGGCATTTCCATATCATCATGTCGCTTAGTTATGTACTTGTGACATCCGCAAAAAGTACACATCTGCTCACAGAATGGTAGGTGTATATATAAGCTAATTCCCTCCTCCTCATTACTTTCTTCGAAGGATTTAACTAGGCTATTTTTCCACGCCTTTACACTAAATTTTTTGGTGTTCCAATAAGGCACGGATAACTGGTATACCTTGGTCTTGCTACATTGTATTTCTCCACTAAACTCATTAGACCAAGTTAATAGACAAAAATCTATCAAATTATGATTTACATCATAAAAAAAGCCCTACTAAAAGTAGAGCTTTTTTTTAAGTAAAGATGAACGAATGGCTTATCCACCAAAGTCATCAAAACGAACGTTTTCATCTGGAATACCCCAGTCATCAGCCATCTTTAAAACGGCTTGATTCATCAATGGAGGTCCACAAAAATACAGTTCAATATCTTCTGGAGTATCGTGTTTAGTTAAATATTGATCTATAACAGCTTGGTGTACAAAACCTACGAAACCGTCTCCGTCTTTATCATTTAAATCTTTCTTCTCTTTCCAATTATCTTCTTCTAAAGGCTCTGAAAGAACGAGCTCGAAGTTAAAGTTTGGAAACTCTTTCTCTAAGCTGTAAAAATGGTCTAGATAGAATAACTCTCTTTTAGAACGTCCACCATACCAATAGCTTACTTTACGACCAGTCTTTAGGGTCTTAAATAGTTCGTAAAGGTGTGAACGCATTGGAGCCATACCAGCACCACCACCAATATAAAGCATTTCGGCTTCTGAGTTATTGATAAAGAACTCTCCATAAGGTCCTGAAATAGTCACCTTGTCGCCTGCTTTTCTACTGAAAATGTAAGAAGATGCCACACCTGGATTTACATCAGCCCATGCATTCTTTGCCCTGTCCCATGGCGGCGTAGCCACACGAACGTTAAGCATAATTTTTCTTCCTTCAGAAGGGTATGAAGCCATAGAATAGGCTCTTACCACTTCTTCGTCGTTCTTCATTTTAAGTGGCCACAAACCGAAGTTATCCCACTCTAATTTCAATTTCTCTTCTTCTCCTGGGTGCTCCTTTGGGTGAGCTGAAATATCAATATCCGAATAGTTTATCTCACAATCAGGAATTTCAATTTGAATATACCCACCTGCTTCGTAAGGCATATCTTCAGGAATCTCTACAATAAACTCTTTTATGAAAGAGGCTACATTGTAGTTTGATACCACTGTTGCTTCCCACTTCTTCACTCCAAAGACTTCTTCTGGAATAGAGATTTTCATGTCTTCCTTCACCTTTACCTGACAGCCTAAACGGTAGTTATCAGCAATTTCTTTCTTAGAGAAATGAGGCTCTTCAGTTGGTAAAATACTTCCACCACCATCATGCACTTGGCAAGTACATTGAATGCAGGTTCCACCACCACCACAAGCGGATGGTAAAAAGATACCCTCATTACTCAAGGTGTTAAGAAGAGTAGAACCACCGTCTACTTCTATTTCCTTCTCGCCATTGATGGTAATTTTCACTTTTCCAGCTGGCATTAACTTGGATTTCGCAAACAAAAGGATGCTTACCAATGCTAAAATCATAACCAAAAAGATGGCTATACTCGAAATTATTGTTGTTGTACTTAATATAATCATTGTCTGTTCTTGTACGAATTATAATTTTATTCCCATAAAGCTCATAAAAGCTATCCCCATAAGTCCTGTGATAATAAAGGTAATGCCCAATCCTCTTAGAGGACCTGGCACATGAGAATATCTAATTTTTTCACGAATAGCGGCAATAGCTACTATGGCTAAAAACCAACCTATTCCAGAGCCTAATCCAAAGACTGTTGCCTCTACTATAGAGTTGTATGCTCTCTCTTGCATGAATAATGAACCTCCTAAGATGGCACAGTTTACTGCAATAAGTGGTAAAAATATTCCTAGTGAACCATAAAGTGCTGGAGATATTTTCTCAACAATCATTTCTACCAACTGAACCATAGAAGCAATAACGGCGATGAACATAATGAAGCTCAAGAAACTTAAATCTACATCAGCGAACGAATCGCCCAGCCAGGTTAAAGCTCCTTGCTTAAGCACATAGTTCTCTAGTAAGTAGTTGATTGGTATAGTGATTCCTAGTACGAAGATAACCGCGAAACCCATACCAACAGAAGTCTTTACTGTTTTGGATACTGCCAAATAGGAACACATTCCTAAAAAGTAGGCAAATATCATGTTGTCAATGAAAATTGACTTTATAAATATGTTTACTAATTCATGCATAATATATCGATTAAGACTCTATTAAATCTCTATTTTTCATTCGTTGTATCCAGATGATAATACCTACTGTTACCAAAGCCATTGGAGGTAAAATCATCATACCGTTGTTTTCGTAACCCATCTCATATAGCCCGAGCTTTTCAAGAACAGGGTATCCAAATAGTGTGCCAGCACCAAGTAATTCTCTGAAGAATGCTACTGCTATCAAAATCCATCCGTAACCGAATGCATTTCCTAGACCATCCAAAAAGGATTTCCAAGGCTTATTACCTAAAGCAAATGCTTCAAGTCGTCCCATGATAATACAGTTGGTAATGATTAATCCTACAAATACAGATAATTCCTTACTTACATCGTACACAAAGGCTTTTAAAACTTGGTCTACCAGAATTACTAAAGTTGCAATTACTACAAGCTGAACGATAATTCTAATTCTTGATGGGATTAGGTTTCTCATTAATGAAACCACCACATTCGCTACTGATAATACAACAAGTACAGACAATGCCATTACAATAGCTGGCTTTAGTTGTACTGTAATTGCTAAAGCTGAACAAATACCTAGTACCTGAGTAGTTACAGGGTTATTGTCGTTTAGCGGATCTTTGAGTAGCTTTCTGTTCTTTTTTGAAAATAAAGATTCTTTCTTTTCACTCATTATTTGATAGTATTTAGGGTAAGTGCTTGAAGGCTATCGACTACAACTGTGTCCGCCTCTATCATTTCACTTAATTTTTGGTTAAAGAATGGTAAGTATTTAGACAAACGCTCGTCTAACATATCCGATACACCGTCAGAAGTAATTGTTCCTCCAGAGATACCGTCTACACCGTGCATGTCATCTTCTTTGGCACCGCCTTTAACTACTGTAATTGATTTAAATTCTTTACCTTCAAAAATGGTTTTTCCGATAAATGGCTCTTGAAACCATCCTAAAGAAATCTCAGCACCAAGACCAGGTGTTTCACTCTTGTGATCAAATACAGCACCAGAGATAGTACTCATATCTTCCTCAAGTGCAAGATAGCCCCAGATTGGTCCCCATAATCCTTTACCTCTCATTGGAAGGATGTATGATTTTTGTCCATTTTTCTCACCTTCAAAAACAGGAAATACTTGTTGGTCGACTGGCTTTTTTAACTCGACACCCAAATCAACAGTAAAGGCATCACCATCAACAACAGTACCTTCGCTATTTAAAACGTAAGAACTAGTAATTTTCTCTTTATACACTTTAGCAGCATCTTCTCTACTCACTTCAATCCCTAGAGTAGTAAGAATATTTTGTTTTTTCTCTGCTTCCACATTCTTATCTTGAAATGGCTTTAGGCTAATTGCTGCAACAGACAACAAGGTAGCAACCAAAACAACCATGACAGCAGCAAAACTAAATGTGTACGAATTTTTATTTGCATCCATATTATTAAGCGTTTGCTCGTTTTAATCTTCTTTTAATATTTCCTTGAATAACATAATGATCAACTAATGGAGCAAATATGTTCATCAAAAGTATTGCCAACATCATTCCTTCCGGATATGCTGGGTTAAATACACGTATTAGAATGGCAAAAACACCAATCAAAAAGCCGTATATGTATTTTCCTCTATTAGTTTGCGAACCTGTTACAGGGTCAGTAGCCATAAATACAGCACCAAAAGCAAAACTACCAATGATAAGGTGTATCTCTGCTGGTGTAGACATAAGCTCATTAGCTCCCCACATATTAAATAATGTAGCCATCACAAAACCACCAACGAAAGTTGATAAGATAATTCTCCAGCTTCCAATACCAGAGGCAATTAAAATAACTGCTCCAATCATTATGGCAATAAAGGAGGTTTCTCCTACCGAACCTGGAATATAACCCATCATCATATCAAATGGATTCCATGAAAGGGATTGCCAATTGCTTGAAGCGGCTAATTCTCCTAGGATAGTTGAACCAGAGTATCCGTCAACCATAGCGTTGTGTACCCATACTTTATCTCCTGACATATATATAGGATAAGCAAAGAACAAAAAGGCTCTCGCTGTAAGCGCAGGATTCAAAATATTCATCCCTGTTCCTCCAAATACTTCTTTTCCAATTACAACAGCAAAGATTACTGAAATTGCCAACATCCATAGTGGTACATCAATTGGCATAGTTAATGGAATTAATAAACCTGTAACAAGGTAACCCTCGTTGACAGAATGTCCTCTATAAATAGCAAAGGCAAATTCTACTGCCAAACCAACTGCATAGGAAACTATGATTAGTGGCAAAAACTTCCAAAAACCAAATATGAAGTTCTCCATTATAGTGGCAGTCTCACCTATTGCTAAATGGTATTGATAGCCTACATTCCACATACCGAAAAGTAAACACGGTACTAGGGCAATGATTACCAAAAACATGGTACGCTTTAAATCAATAGCATCACGAACGTGAGCTCCTTTGTGTGTGGTATGGTCAGGAACAAATAGAAAAGTTTCAAAGGCATCATATGCAGGGTATAACTTCTCTAATTTTCCTCCCTTCTCAAAATGTGGCTTTACAGAGCCTAATAAATTCTTAAATAGTTTCATAAAAATTCTAACTACATTCTTTTTTAATTAAATCTAAGCCTTCACGAATAATAGACTGCACTTCCATTTTAGAAGTACATACAAATTCACAAAGTGCAACATCTTCAGGAGATATTTCATAAATCCCCAATTGTTCCATTGAATCAATATCATCAATCAAACACGCCTTAATGAGCTGCATTGGATAAATATCCATTGGCAATACTTTCTCGTATTGACCAGTAACTACATAAGCTCTCTCTTCACCATTATAATTGGTATTTAGAGAATATTTTTTAGATGGCATTAACCATGAAAAATACGATTTAGATAAAGAAAACTTATCTAAATTTGGTGCTATCCATCCTAAAAATTCTTGCTGGTTTCCTTCTTCGATAACCGTTACTTGAGAATCGTAGAAACCGATATTACCATCTTCTTCAATTTGTTTACCGGTCAACACATCACCGCTAATAAATCGGTTGTTATCACCTATCAATGTATTTTCGTCCAATAGATTTTTGATATTAGCACCTGCAATAGTTCTGTAATATCGAGGTTTTTCAACCTGTGGACCTGTCAAAGCAACAATTCTAGAAACATCGTATTTACCTTCGGTGAACAAACGTGCGATAGTCAATACATCTTGTGGATACAAATACCATACTACATCACCCTTATTGATTGGGTCTATGTGATGAATTTGGACACCTACATTTCCTGCTGGGTGTGCACCAGTAATCTTATTGATTTGAACACCTTTACACGACGTAAATACTGTTGATGGGTTGGTGTTACCATCAACATTTAGATGAATTTTTCCGTTGGTAAGCTTTTTTAAGAAGTCAACACCTGTCTGAAACTCCTTTTCTAATCCGTGAAGCACAAAATCATTATCAGGAGCTAATGGTGCTGTATTGAAAGTTGATATGAATATTGCCTTAGGCGTATCCATAGGGTTGGCAATGATATCAAATGGCTTTTGGCGAATAAAAGGCCATACACCACTTTCTAATAAACCTTCAATAAATTGTTCTCTATTAGCACTAGCATCCAAAGTTGAAAAAGATTCATACTTTGTTTCAGTATCTGCTTTTAGCTTTACTTCTAAAATTCTTCGTTTAGCACCACGAACAACATCCGTTACCTCACCACTAACTGGGGATGAAAAACGAACTTTCTCATTATACTTATCGAAAAATATACAAGACCCAGCCTTCACTTTATCCCCTGCCTTAACGGTCAGTTTGGGCGTAAGTCCATGAAAGTCGGTGGGTTTTAAGCTAAATAAGTCGGATTGTGGTATACTAGCGTAAACTTTATCGGCCTCACCTTTGAGGTTAATATTAAGGCCTTTTTTTAATCTGATATCTTTTGACATCTCTTTTCTAAAAAATTGTGAATTTCGGTCGCAAAAATATACATTTGTAAGCAACTATGTAGCCCAAGGCTGAATAAGAATTTTTAATTTATAATGATTCTAAATAAGAGAATGGTTTGCACACAAAAATTCCATTCGAAAACATTAAATAATGAACGTTAAATTTTAATTCAAAATAATCTTGAAACACTCCTCTTTTCTACTGTTATTTTCCACTTTCCTACTCTTTTCGTGTGGAAGCTCGAAAAAAGCAACTATTGACACGGACTCTTTGTATGAAGACGATACTGATGATGTAATCTCGCAAACAATTGAAGAAAATGATGTGGAATCATCAAATACCGATCAAGTTTTAAGATATGAAAACGCCATTTATCACGAGGATATAAACACCGTATTGCTCTATCCTATTGGCTTTGAAATGGGCAATCCACTGATTCACCTCAATAATAAAGACAGCCTTCTACTCTCTTTTGACGACCTTACAGACAGTCCAAAAAACTATATGTATTCCCTCATTCATTGCAATGCCGACTGGACACCATCGGACCTCTTGCAAAACGAATATCTAGAAGGTTTTTATGAAGAACCACTTTTCAACTACGATTTTTCATTCAACACCATTCAGCCTTATGTACACTACCATGCCGTTATTCCATCCAATAATATGCGTCCCACTCTTTCAGGCAATTACCTATTAATAGTGTATCCAGAAAGTGAAAAAGATAAACCCATACTAAGCAAACGCATGATGGTAATGGATAAAAAAGTTAGTGTAGAAGGAAGGGTTAAACGTGCCACGGATTTAGAGCAACGTAATTATCAGCATGAAATCGATTTCAGCATCTTGCACACAGGCTACACCATTGACAATCCTTTTGGCGATATCAAAATCCTAATTACCCAAAACGACCGTTGGGACAATGCTTTAAGTGGCATGGAGGCTGTATTCGTAAAAGATAATGAAATCACCTATGACTACGAAGATGAAAATTGCTTTGACGGTGGTAATGAATACCGCTTCTTCGATTTCCAAAGTTTGCGTTACCTCTCCGAACGACTAGCTAATATAAGCTTCGAAAACGACACCAATAAAGTTACATTACGAACCGATAATGAAAGGCGTTTTCAGCGTTACTCCAATCTAGTACAAGACATTAATGGCAAACGCCTAATTCGTGTGCAAGAAGGCAGTAGAAATCATATTGAAGCGGACTACGCTTTGGTGAAATTCACACTGCCCTATCAGCACGAAATTACACATGGAGAACTTTACGTTCACGGACAAATTAGCGACTACGGTTTTCCGGAAAGCCACAAAATGCACTTCAATGAAGAAAAGGGACTGTACGAAGCCACTATTTACCTCAAGCAAGGCTATTACAACTACGAATACGTATTTAAGAAAAATGAAGGTGGTAGCCTCAGTCGATTCATTGAAGGCACGCATTATCAAACCGTAAACGACTACAAAATATACATTTACCACCGACCAACAGGTGAACAATACGACCAATTAATAGGAATTCAAAAACTGACTTCAAAAGACTTGTTATGATGTTTTATTCCTCTAAATTTGCACTCATTAATTAACAAACAATAAAGAATATGTCTAAAGGTGTTTTTAACGTACCCATTGCTACCAACGAGCCAGTTTTAAGCTATGAAAAAGGCAGTAGCGAAAGAGAAGAATTACTAAAGACGTACAAAGAAATGTACGCTTCACAAATACATGTACCCCTCTATATTGGTGGTAAAGAAATTACCACTTCTAATCAAAAGAACATCTGTCCTCCGCACGACCATAAACACGTCTTGGGACAGTACAGCATGGCGTCTGCAGAGCATGTCAATATAGCCATAGATGCTGCCTTAAACGCTAGAGAAAAATGGGCGGCTATGCCTTGGCACCAAAGAGTTGCTATATTTTTGAAAGCAGCTGAACTATTAGCTGGACCTTTCAGAGCAAAAATAAACGCTGCTACTATGTTGGCTCAGTCAAAAAACATATTTCAAGCAGAGATAGACGCCGCCTGCGAACTCATTGACTTCTTTAAGTTCAATGCCGAATACGTTACGCAATTGTACGGCGAACAGCCCGAATCAGGGCCAGGCATGTGGAACCGACTAGAACACCGACCTCTGGAGGGTTTCGTATTGGCTATTACGCCTTTTAACTTCACATCTATCTGTGCAAACCTATGTGCCGCACCAGCAATGATGGGTAATGTAGTGGTATGGAAACCAGCAGGCACGCAAGTCTATTCGGCAAAGGTCATTATGGATTTGTTCAAAGCTGCAGGACTGCCAGACGGCGTTATCAATCTTGTGCCCGTTAGCGGCCCAGTGTTGGGTGAAGTTGTTTTCGACCACAAAGATTTTGCGGGTCTACATTTTACAGGCTCTACTGGTGTATTCAGAAACCTTTGGAAAACCATAGGTAACAACATCGAAAAATACAAAAGCTACCCAAGAATTGTAGGTGAAACAGGCGGTAAAGACTTTATCGTGGCACACGAATCAGCAGTCGCTGCAGAAGTAGCAACGGGTATTTCGAGAGGAGCATTTGAATACCAAGGACAAAAATGTTCGGCGGCATCTAGAGCCTATATCCCTTCAAATATTTGGGGAGACGTCAAGTCACAAATCATAGCTGATGCTCAATCCTTTAAGATGGGAAGTCCTGACGACCCATCCAATTTCATTAATGCTGTTATTGACGAAAAGGCCTTTGATAGAATTGCAGACTATATCGACTATGTCAAAAAGCAATCCGATGCAGAGATTATTGTTGGCGGTGGATACGATAAATCCAAAGGCTACTTCATAGAGCCTACCGTAGTAGTAACGACCAATCCTAAATTCAGAACACTTTGTGAAGAAATATTTGGACCAGTCATTACCATTTACGTTTACGAGCCTAAAGACTGGAAAGCGACACTAGAATTAGTGGATGGCACTAGCGAATACGCTCTTACAGGTGCTATTTTCTCTACCGACCGTTACGCTATTGAAGAAGCCTCTAAAGCATTGGAAAATGCCGCAGGAAACTTCTACATCAACGATAAGCCTACAGGTGCAGTCGTTGGTCAGCAGCCATTTGGTGGAGCTAGAGGCTCAGGAACAAACGATAAAGCCGGTTCTATTCTGAACCTCCTTAGATGGGTGTCACCAAGAACCATTAAGGAAACATTCGTTCCGGCACAGGACTACAGGTACCCATTTTTGGGATAATCTTTTAAACCTTGGGCCTTGACCCAAGGTTTTTTTTTACTTTTGGTAACATGTTAAAGGAGTACTACGACAAATTACCCCCTATCCTTAAGAACAAATTTGTTCTGGTAACACTAGCTTTATTGATTTGGGTAGCATTTTTTGATTCCAATAATTGGATTAAGCAAGCACGTCTTCAATCTGAAATTGATGATTTGGAAGAGCAAAAAGAATATTACCTCAAGGAAATTGAAAAAGACAGCATCGCTCTTTTTGACCTCACCAACAATACCGAGACCCAAGAGAAGTTTGCCCGCGAAAAATACCTCATGAAAAAAGAAAACGAAGATATAATTGTAATCATTAATGATGATGAATAAACTATTTTCAGAATTTGACTCACTTAGTACTCAGCAATGGAAAGACAAATTATCGAGCGATTTAAAAGGGAAAACCTTTGAAGACCTCACCAACAGTGACGGCACACTTCCTTTTTACCATAGCGATACACACCAGCATTTTAAGCCTCTATCCTCTCCACACCAATGGATGAATGTACAATGGATAGATGGCAGCAATGCCAAAGAAGGCAACCGACAGGCTTTGGAAGCACTGAACAATGGCATGAACGCCTTATGCTTTTCCAATCCCACCGATTTGCCCAATCTGTTCAAAGACATATTGATACAGCACATAGAGGTACACTTTGAAAATTACTCCAGTGACACCCCTAAATTATGGGAACAATTGGTTGCCGACAGAGGCATAGACCCAGAAGATGCAAACGGTAGCTTTTTTGGTCAGGAAGAAGGTGAACTTCCCAATTTCTACTACCATTCCGTTGTGGTTGACGATATTCACCAAGCGGTAGAAGACGGCTACATCAATTCCCAATACATTTTTACAACTGGCAGTGACTACTTTAAGGAAATTGCCAAAATGAGGGCTTTCGTTTCCCTCTTTGAAACACACTTTCAAGGCTTTCCAAACATCTTTGCAAAGACCAGTCTTTCCAACAAAGAAAGTGAAGAGCCCTATACCAATTTATTACGCACCACTACTGAGAGTATGTCCGCTATTTTGGGCGGTTGCGATGCCCTCATGATTCGCCCTTACAACCAGTCTTTTGAAGCCCCTAACGACTTCTCCAATCGATTGGCACGCAATCAGCACCACATCCTTTTGGAAGAAAGCTTTTTAGGAAAAGTACAAGACCCTAGTGCAGGAAGCTATTATATCGAAACCCTCACCCAACAGTTTTTAAAGGGTAAGAGAGAAGATACCTTGATAGAAATAGACATTAAGTCGCCATGGAAAACGGCTGAACAAATAGAGGTTAAAAGACGTTACACCTCAGAAGATATTGAAGGTTTAGAACACCTCGGATTTGGAGCAGGTCTTGCCCCTAACCTCAGAGGGCCTTACTCCAGTATGTATGTCAGCAGACCATGGACTATTCGCCAATACGCTGGTTTTTCTACGGCAGAAGCCTCCAATGCTTTTTACAGAAGAAATTTGGAAGCCGGACAAAAAGGACTGTCAGTCGCTTTTGACCTTGCCACACACCGCGGTTACGATTCCGATCACGAACGTGTAGAGGGCGATGTCGGTAAAGCCGGTGTTGCCATTGACTCCATCAAGGATATGAACATTCTTTTCGATGGCATTCCCCTTGATAAAATGTCGGTATCTATGACCATGAACGGAGCGGTATTGCCCATTATGGCATTTTATATAGTCGCTGCCGAGCAACAAGGCGTGAACAAAAAGGACTTGGCAGGAACCATACAAAACGATATACTCAAGGAATTTATGGTGCGAAATACCTACATCTATCCGCCAAAACATTCCATGCGTATCATTTCCGATATCTTTGAATACACGGCTCAGCATATGCCCAAGTTCAATAGCATTAGTATTTCAGGCTACCATAT
>ENA-ORDA01003119-ORDA01003119.1-marine-metagenome-genome-assembly--contig:-NODE-3119-length-11837-cov-4.832653_pt1 | contig 11837 bp, 23 predicted proteins | sample MGYA00237778_ERZ508506 | MGnify/ENA primary metagenome ERZ508506 (study PRJEB26177, sample SAMN06267891) | marine metagenome | isolation source: Monterey Bay, California, USA | place: Pacific...
CTGCGATTGCCTGTGAAATCTTCCTATCGGGGATTGACGCTATAGTTCCTGTCATCTCAAATGCTCTTGTTTGCTTTTTAATTACATCAGCAAAGTCTGAGGCAGTTCCGTTGCCTCTCTCGTAGTGACCACACCCACCAGTAAAACAGTAGGCGTGTCCATCAGAGTACCTTGCAAGGTTGTTGCCTGAGCCACAATTAGGACATGGCTCATGCTTTACAAAGGTAGACTCTTCTCTCATCCTTAAAAGTCCTCTGCGCCTTCCATCTCTGCTACTTCCAGAACCTTAACTTTGTTGAGGTAAGTACCCATACCGTGTACAGGGTGCGGTTGACCGTCTGTATACAGTAGCCTGACTCTAGAGCCTCTGGTCACTCGACCACTAAACTCTGTCCCATCAGGGTTAAGCACTGGCACATCGAACTTGCTGCTAAACTTACGCTGTTTGACGCCTTCGTACTCTCTCAGCTTGACACCCTTAGCATCTAGCTCATCTGCTGTTGCGTCATCTAAAGACACTACCAGAGAGAATTTACCAGTGGATTGGTTGTTGTAGACCTCATGCTCAGTGAGGTTAGCGAATGCTACTGTACCTTCTAATGTTGCTAATGACATAGTATTACCTTTTCAGTTGGTTATTAAATTGATTCATCTACTTAAGTATACTTTAGTTAGTTACTTTAATGTTTAATCTTAAAGAACATAACATAAGGATATTATAGCATTAATTATAGCCTTTGTCAAATTCAAATTCATCTAGGCTAATTGTGAAGTCTATCTGGGTATCTACGGTGGCGTCGAAGTCACTGTAAGCCTTACTTGAAATCTTACTACAGTCGTAGCAAAGGCCCACCATTGTGTCTGATTTACCGTAGGTTTTGTTTAGTTCCGCGTTAGTCAATATAACGTCACAAGCTTTGCATCTACTCATTTTGTCTCTCTCCAAATGCGTTGTCGTGTTTCTGTTTGAAGTCGCTGTAAGACATTGCGTGGTATTCCTGTCGTAGCCTATCAGCGGCCATGGCTTGCATCTCTGATACTGTCATACAGTAGAGCTGATACTCGACCAGCTCATTAACCATTACGTAGCTACTATCGTCTAGCCAGTCGCTCTGGTGGTCGTACCCTATCAACTGCTCTTTAATCTTGCTCATCAGCGTTACTCCTTATCTCATCTAATACGCAATAACATAAAGCTAGAACCAGTGCTGTCCCTATAATTACCATTTTTAATCCTCATCAAATGTATAAACGTTACCCCAAGAAATAACAATACAGGGCAGCAGTATTATAACACCTTGAAAGGGCATTGTCTCTATTTCTCCAGTCAGGCTGTTCTGTGTATATACTGGCCTACTATCGACGAATTCGATGTCTAAACCGGTTCCAGCTCTAAACTCTATCGATAAATGCCTGTTAAATAATATCCAGCTCATAATTTACCCCCTTGTTTATGTAGTAGACCTGCTCTAAGGCCCTTCTCGTAGCCTGTAAGGGCTTCTGGGGCCTCTCCTGACCCTACCCCAAAGCCTCTCAAGTATTCGCCGTCAGAAGAGCTTACAGTGCGTTCTTTAACGAATACACCATCTACCATTTTACCTTTGCGGTCTTTAATATCCTCGTAGGCATGGCTGAGACACTCAAACAAGCTCAACCCATTACGCTCTGCGATGTTGATGAGCACAACCAAACAGTCCCCTATGTCGTCAATCACCGGCTGAGATAGCAGAATGTTGGTTTCTAGCTCTTTAACCTCTTCGACTAGCTTGGTGTGCTGTGCAGCGTCGGTGCTGCCCACTATTAAATTGCGGTCTCTGTGCCACAGCACTACCCGCATTTCTAATTGTTCTAAACTGTTCATTTTTAATTATCCTCATCTAGCCATTGGTTGTCGCCGCGTTCATCCGCCAGCGCCTCATCTCTCTCCCACTGCTCAAACTGTGGGCTGTCATCGTCCCAAGTCAAATGTTCGTCGCCGTGTTCTTCCATCTTGTATATCTCTCAGTTAATTAATGCTGTAAAACAGTACGCGATACTGTACCCAATTGCAAACCCCAACGCGAAGCGTGCTATAGTGCCTAACATAGCGCCACCCGTAGCCACGCTGAAGACAATCTATCCGCCTCACTCTCCAGCTTGTTAAATTGTGACCGCTCCCGTGCCTTTTTACCGTATCGCTCAGGGTTGCGCTCGTGGGCCGGTGTGATATCCCAATCGGTTATCTCATCCCTACCCTTTAAGCGCCGGTAGAGTGTGGCGTTACTTATGTTAGTTATCAGAGACACCGCATAAATGCTGTAACTGGCTCCGGTGATAAGTCGCGGGTGCTCCCCGCTGAATATTAATTCTTTAGTCTGTCGCATTGTTTTAAACTCCGTAACGGGCAATCATAGCCCAATTGAGGAACGTAAACATAGCGACGACACCCAATGACAGCGATAGATAAACCACACCATCCGCAATGTATTGCTCTATTCGTTCCTGTTTCTGTTTCTTAAGAAGTGCGCTGTTGCCCTTGTAATTGTTTAACATTGGTTTAACCTCCTACGGCTATCAAGTTTTTGTATTGTTTGGCCATCTTGCGACCGTGGGCAATATATGCCACTACTTTAATATCTTTATTCCAACACTGGCGACATTTCTTGCATTTGCCGTCTTGGTCTCCCGCTGGACATACTGACAGCGCCGAATGGCTGTGGCTGATTGTCTGGATGATTGTGGAACTATTGCGGGCGTTCTCTATTACTTCACCGTTGACGCCGTCACTGGACAATCTGACAACCACGTTGTCGAGAGAATCCATAGCGGCCAACACTGGCCCAAACTTGTCGAACTTGTGCATCCTAGTGGGTAGCCAGTGCTTGCACCACGGAGTCAATTGCATGACCTTTAGCACCTTTTCAGCTAGTGCTAGACTGTATAGGTCGCCACTATCGAACCAGCGAAAATAGCGCTCTGTGTCCAGTTCCTCTACCATTTCATCAACCCATTCGTCGCGTTTCCAGTCTTGTTTATTGCTTACCCGTGGCGCTTTAACATTCGGGAACCTATAGTTCCCATCCGTGGCGTAGCAACCTACGCACGCGGGCACTAGGTCGCCGTTGCTGTCAGTTGAAGCGGGGCAAGTATCAAGAGCTTCAAGGCTCCAAGACTTACAGGGCATTTTGCTAGGCTTGCTTAATCTAATCATCTTATATAGTCCTATTGACATTATTAAAATTGTTTTAATGGTAGCCACTCTATGCGAATGACTACGATAAAGCAACTAATTATTGCTGCCTCTCACTTGTAACCTCCCCATCTTAACCAAGCGTAACGCGGTTTCTGGCAAAATTTTCCTATCTCATCGAAACCCAGCACAATGCTCCCATCTAAAGGGTTGGTGCCTGCTTCATATTCGATGAGTTCCCAACCCGCTTTAAACGCTTTGACTTCTTTAATATCTTCAATAAGTCGAACTTGCATAATATATTCACCTCTATTTGGTTTGCCCCTTGCGGGGCGTTTATCGGTTTAATTTATTTTCCATACTGCTAGAACCCGTCGACCGCTATCGGCTGACCAATCCTCTAAAACCCCATCCCTTACCGCTGCGACGTGGCCTCTTACTAGATAAAGGTAGCGGCCAGTAGCTGGTGCGTTCCTGCCTACTGTTTTAAGTGTCTTGCCGTGAACGTCGGCGGGTAGTTGTTCCATTGTCTTATTGTTTAAGGCCATCATCATCTTAATCATATTTAGGCTTGAGCCTTTCCGGTGTTGGCGTCCTACTTTCTTGCTGAAGGACAGCGCCTTGCCGAATGATAGGTCACAGACAACCGCCGTTGCCAGTACCGCGCAATAACCGCTGTCATTGTAGTAACGCTGGCCCACCTTGGCTAGCTCACTGTAAGAGTGCTTAAAGTGTTTCATAGTGATATTACCCTGTTAGTTATTCATTAAAACGCACTGCTATCCAATGCCCTTTAAAGAATAACCCATGCTGTTGCGGTGGTTTTTAACGCCCTACACCATACCCGAAGGATTTTCTAGGCTAACCCGTTGCAACATTAGGTTATTCAATATGCCCGCTTAGGATAGGTATCTGCTCTGCTATTGCCACGGCTTACAAGCCAGAGTTTCAACCCGCTATCGCGGGGAGCTTGGGGGACTGTCTCCCTCGTCGCTGGCCTATAAGTAACCGTGGTCACTGCCAGCGCTAGGTATCAATCTGAGGAGCCGTTCCCCCCTTGCTTGCCCCTTATTGTATAGAGTCGCCGCATGGTGTCAAACATTAGCGTGACCAATCCATCTTGATTAGTCACGAGTATATCTTGCAGTGTGGTTGCTTGTGTGGTACTAGTGTGGTCTGTAGGTATCCTATAGTATACACACACTTGCCCTGTGGATAACTTATACACGCTACCTGTGGATAACCTGTGTATATGTGGGTATCCTGTGGATAACTCAGCGACCAGGTATGTATAACCTGTGGATATCCTGTGGATAACTTTTAGAAGGGGGCGGGGGGCCGGTTGGACATCGCGGTATTGTTACGGTACCCTCTGATATACAAAAAAGTGACCATTTAGGAAGGAGACGTGTGTGAGCTATAAGTGTTACCAAAAGTAACAGTATTGTGTGTAGATAGGTGGCCTGTAAGTCATTGATTTATAAGGGAGTTCGCGGGTACACCTAAGTACCTTAAAGGGGCAGTCTAAATTAATTAAAATACTTCTTGACTTTAGAATCAAAGTGTGGTATAATATACCTATGTTATAATTTACTTCATTTAGTTATTAACATTAAGATATTAACAAAAGAACTTAACTAAAGGGTCTTAGGTATACTTAAGTATACTAAGGTAGCCCAAAGGAGTTATATTGACTGATAAAAAAGTAAAGAACCAAGCCTCGAAGAGGATTGGGCGGCCCCCTAAGTCTGAGATTGTCAGCCGCAAGCGGGGAACCGTTGGCTCAGTAGGTCGTCCCAAGGGCGATGCTGCTATCATCAATGAGTACAAGACTAGGATGCTTACGTCTCCTAAGTCTAAGAAGGTCTTAGAGTCTATCTTTGATGCTGCTTTAAATGATGACCATAAGAATCAGGCTGCTGCTTGGAAGCTAGTGATGGATAGGGTCTTACCTACCAGCTACTTCGAGAAGGACGCAGCAGGTGGTAACAAAGGTGGTATCAACATATCCATTACTGGTGTCGGTGGTGAGAAGACTGTCATTTCAGGTGGCTCAACAGAGCCTGTAGCCGAAGGAGAGTACACCGAAGATGTATGATATCAACCAAGACCTAGATTACTTCACCAAAGAAGAGTTTGCCTGTCAGCACACAGGTGAGAATGAAATTAAAGATACATTCCTATTGAAGCTAGACCTGCTTAGAGCAAGGTGTGGTTTCCCATTTGTTATAACCAGTGGCTATCGTAGCCCCGAACATCCGATTGAATCGAGAAAGGAGAAAGCAGGAACTCATGCCCAAGGCATTGCAGCGGACATTAAAGTTAGTACGGCACAACAAAGGTACACGCTGGTTGAGGAAGCTATCAAGATGGGATTTGGAGGCATTGGAATACACAGTGTCTTCGTGCATGTTGATATGCGCAATGTTGACGGTAATCGTCCGCCTGTAATGTGGTTGTACTGAGTGACTGACTTAAAAGTTGAGTTGCTACCTTGGCAACAAGAGGTCTGGAATGATGAGGCTCGCTTCCAAGTAATAGCTGCTGGTAGACGTACAGGTAAGTCTCGTCTCGCTGCATGGAAGTTAATCATTGAAGGTTTGACTACGACTAAGGGTCACGTCTTCTACGTTGCTCCTACACAGGGTCAGGCTAGAGACATTATGTGGCAGACGTTACTGGAAGTAGGTAACCCTGTCATTGTGTCTAGTCACGTCAACAACCTACAGATTAAGCTAATCAACGGTGCTACCATCGCACTCAAGGGTGCCGATAGACCAGAGACTATGCGTGGTGTCAGCCTTAAGTTCTTGGTCATGGATGAGTACGCCGATATGAAGCCGGAGGTCTGGGAGCAAATCCTGAGACCTGCCCTAGCTGACCAAAAGGGTTCAGCGATGTTCATAGGTACGCCTATGGGCCGTAACCACTTCTACGACCTACATCAGTACTCTGTGCTGGCTAAGGATAAAGACTGGAGTGGTTGGCACTTTACTAGTTACGATAATCCTCTCCTAGATGAGGAAGAGATTAATGCAGCTAAGAAGTCGATGTCAGCATTCTCCTTCCGACAGGAGTTCATGGCGTCCTTTGAGGCAGCGGGTGGTGAGCTCTTTAAGGAAGAGTTCGTAAAGTTCTCAGAGGAAGAGCCTAAAGATGGTGGTTATTACATTGCTGTCGATTTGGCAGGATTTGCAGATGTCCAGAAAGCTACAACTAAGACTAACCGTCTTGACCAAACGGCTATCGCTGTGGTTAAAGCAGGCACTGAGGGCTGGTGGGTTGCTAATATCATACATGGCCGTTGGGGCGTCGAAGAGACTGCCAGACGAATCTTTGAAGCAGTCAGAGACTACCAACCAATCTCAGTAGGTATCGAGAAAGGTGCCCTAAAGAACGCTGTATATCCATACCTGAATGATATAATGAAGAAGAACCAACGATTCTTCAGGGTGGAAGAGCTTACCCACGGTAACCAGAGGAAGACCGATAGGGTTGTCTGGGCCTTACAGGGTAGGTTTGAGCACGGTAATATAACACTTAATAAGGGTGAATGGAACGCTCCCTTCTTAGATGAGTTGTTTCAGTTCCCTAATAAGCTTGTTCACGATGATTTGATAGATGCCTTAGCCTACATAGACCAATTGGCTAAGATAGCCTACGCTATTGATTACGAAGAAGAAGAATACGAATTCCTAGACACCTACGCAGGGTACTAAACTATGTTAGATTCCAACGAACCATTCACTATTGAAGAATCACTAGAAGGATGGGTAAGTAATAAAGCAATGTCTTGGAGAGATTACTTCGAGGCTAACTACTCACAGAAGTTTGATGAGTACTATCGTCTCTGGCGTGGCCAATGGTCTCCAGAAGACAAGACTAGACAGTCAGAACGCTCTCGTATCATCAGCCCAGCACTACAACAAGCCGTTGAGTCCTCCGTAGCGGAGCTAGAGGAAGCTACCTTTGGTCGTGGTAAGTGGTTCGACATCAAAGATGACTACATGGACAAAGACCAAGCAGACGTAATGATGCTTCGTAACCACCTAGAGTCCGACTTTAAGCGTAACAAAGTCCGTAAAGGTGTAGCTGAGTGCTTAATCAACGCTGCTGTCTTTGGTACTGGTATCGCTGAGATTGAATTGTCAACTGAGAAAGAATTTAAGCCGGCTACTCAGCCTCTGATGGACGGAGAGCTAACAGCAGTTGGTGTCAACATCGTAGACCGCACCTGTGTCAAGCTACGACCCGTTATGCCACAGAATTTCCTTATCGACCCAGTAGCTACGTCCGTTGATGATGCTCTAGGTTGTGCTGTAGATGAGTTTGTCTCACGCCACGTAGTGGAAAAGCTACAGGAACAGGGTGTTTATCGTGACGTAGAGCTACAGGAAGCCCAACAGGACTTCGATATTGAGCCTGACCACGACATTCAGTCTATATACGAAGAAGATAAGGTACGTCTAACCAAATACTACGGTTTAGTACCCCGTCACCTCCTAGAAGAGGCCATGAAAGACCCCGACGCAGAGGAAGAAGCAGTTAGCTTGTCAAGTGACGAAGAAGATGACAGCTACTACGTTGAGGCTATCGTTGTTATTGGTAATGACGGTGTTTTACTTAAAGCTGAAGCTAATCCGTACATGATGGGTGACCGTCCTATCATTGCATTCCCTTGGGATGTCGTTCCTAGCCGTTTCTGGGGTCGAGGAGTATGTGAGAAAGGGTATAACTCTCAGAAGGCGTTAGACGCAGAACTACGAGCTCGTATTGATGCTCTAGCACTGACTGTACACCCTATGTTGGCTATGGATGCCTCTCGTATGCCTCGTGGCGCTAAGCCGGAAGTACGTGCAGGTAAAGTTATCTTGACAAATGGTAACCCCGCTGAGATTCTACAGCCATTTAACTTCGGTCAAGTCAGTCAGATTACCTTCGCACAGGCAGGTGCCCTACAACAGATGGTACAGACCTCTACAGGCGCTGTAGACTCCACTGGTGTGTCAGGTGGTATTAACGGAGAAGCGACGGCAGCGGGCATCTCAATGAGCTTAGGAGCCATCATTAAGCGTCACAAGCGCACTTTGATTAACTTCCAAGAATCATTCATCGTTCCCTTCGTCACTAAGGCTGCTCATCGCTACATGCAGTTTGAACCAGAGATGTACCCTGTTGCTGACTACAAGTTTGATGTATCTAGCTCTCTGGGCATTATTGCTCGTGAGTATGAAGTTACACAGCTCGTACAGTTACTACAGACCATGTCTCCAGACACTCCGATGTACCCTGAATTAGTTAAATCAATTGTTGACAATATGAATTTGTCCAATCGTGAAGAGCTTATCGCTAAGCTTGACCAAGCTAACCAGCCTAACCCAGAAGCACAGCAGGCTCAACAGGCTGCACAGCAAGCTCAGATGGCCTTCCAAGCCTCACAGACTGCTGCACTCAACGGACAGGCCCAAGAGTCACAGGCACGAGCTGCTAAGGCTGCTGCTGAAGCACAGGCTGTACCACAGGAGCTTGAGATTGACCGTATCAGGGCAGTTACAGCTAACCTTCAGGCTGGAGATGCAGACGACAAAGAGTTCCAGAAGCGTCTTAAAATCTCTGAGCAGCTACTGAAGGAACGTGAGGTAGCTATTAAGGAAGTAACTAAACAACCTAACCCGCAACCTACACAAGGGCAATTGCCACAATGATATTGACACTCAAGATGTTCAGTGACGCTATGGAGCAAGTAAACGTAGCGTTTGGAGCAGCAAATAAAAAGATTGACAAACTAGAATTAGAAGTTAAAGAACTTAAAGCTAAACAGGAGAAGCCCAGTGGCGACACCAAGAAAGGGAAAAGCAAAGGTTAAGGTAACCTCAAGTGGCAAGAAGGTAAGCTACGGGCAGGCCGGTAAAGCTAAAGGTGGAGGCCCTCGTGTAAAACCGGGGACTTCCAAGGGCGATAGCTACTGCGCTCGAAGCCTTGGCATCAAGAAGGGCTTACCCAAAGCTAAACAAAATGACCCTAACACCCCCAACAACCTCTCACGTAAGCGTTGGAAGTGTTCTGGGGCTAAATCTAAGAAGTGAGGTGTTAAATGAAGTGTTCAGTATGTGACGGCAAGAAGAAGAAAAAGACAGCTAAGAGCAACAAGATGCCCATTAGAGGTCAAAGAGCTGCTAAGAACAAAGCTAAAAAAGGTAAGTAATATGCCCACAGCTAAAAAGTCAACAGTTAATAAAGCAGGTAACTACACTAAGCCTACCATGCGTAAGAACTTGTTTAATAAGATTAAAGCAAGCACTAAGGGTGGAAAGGCTGGACAATGGTCTGCAAGGAAAGCTCAGATGTTAGCCAAGGAGTATAAGGCTAAGGGTGGAGGCTATAAAGACTAATGGCACTTAAGAAATCACAGAAGAGCCTGAAGAAGTGGACTAAGGAAGAGTGGGGTACTAAGTCAGGCAAACCCAGCACTCAAGGTAAGAAAGCCACTGGAGAGCGTTATCTTCCTAAAGCAGCCCGTGCTGCGTTGTCTACTAAACAGTACGCAGCTACCACGGCTAAGAAACGGAAAGACACTAAGGCTGGTAAGCAACATAGTGCTCAGCCTAAGAAGATTGCTAAGAAGACATCTAAACATAGATAAAATACTTCTTGACTTTTGCTCTAAAATATGCTATAATGTACTATAGTATTCTTTAATTAGTTACTTTGTTTATAAACTAAACTGTCCACTAAAGGAGAAACAGTTGATAGAAGATAGACAGCTACAAAAGTACTACGAAGACATGTTTACTCTATTCCGTACTGAGGGATGGAAAGAACTGATGGGAGACCTAGAAACCCAGTCTTCCAACATTGATTCAGTTAGGTCTACTGTGGATGAAAGAGACCTGAACTTCCGTAAAGGTCAGTTAGATGTCATCTCCTATATGCTTACCCTAGAGAATCAGCTTAGGGATGCGGAGGAGGCTCTATCACAGCCTAACGAAGAATGATTATGTTTGACTTTAAGTGTGACAACGGACACGTCACTGAAGGTCTAGTAAAAAGAGATACGAAGGTAATCGACTGCCATGAGTGTGGTCAGCCTTCTAAGAAACAGATAACACCTGTGCGTTGTAAGATAGACGCAATATCAGGAGACTCTATCAAAGCCACTAGGAAGTGGGAAAGAAATAGAGCAGAGAAGTTATCTCAAGAGCGTAAGGCTAACTCCTAACCGAATCCTTACATAATGTAAACCTCCACAATGATAATAAATCACGGAGTTTAATAATGGCAACACTTATAGACGAGCGTCCTGAAGACGTTAACGACGGCGAAGAAATTACTACTTTTGACCAAGCTCCAGCAGAGGAAGCTCCACAACAAGAGCCATCCCCTCAGCCAGAGGTAAGCGAAAAAGAAGAAGAAGACGACATCCCTGAGAAGTACAAAGGAAAGTCAACTGCTGATATTGTTAGAATGCACCAAGAGGCTGAGAAGCTTTTAGGTAGACAAAGCAGTGAAGTAGGGGAGTTACGTAGCGTTGTTGACAGTTACATTCAGACACAACTCGATGCCACCGATACACCAGTAACACCGCAAGAACCTGAAGAAGAAGTAGATTTTTTCTCAGACCCAGACAAGGCTGTCGCTAGAGCTATTGCTAATCATCCTTCCATTAAGAAGGCTGAGGAAACAACTCTACAAAACAAACGTGCATCTGCGCTGTCACAACTAAACCAACGACACCCAGATATGAAAGAGGTCATTGCTGACTCTAAGTTTGTTGACTGGATTAAAAGCTCTAAGATTAGAACCCAGCTCTTTGCTCAGGCAGACCGTAGTTATGATTACGAAGCCGCTGACGAACTTCTCACTAACTGGAAGGAACGTCAAGGTGTAGTAACTCAGACCTTAGCTGCTGAGAAGGCAGGACGTAAGGAAGCAATCAAGTCAGCCTCTACAGGAAGTACAAAGGGTAATGGACAACAACAGTCTAGAAAGATTTACAGACGTTCAGACATTATTAAACTTATGCAAACAGACCCAGAACGCTACTTAGCATTGTCAGATGAGATTACACAGGCTTACGCTGAGAAGAGGGTTCGCTAACTAAACTATTATTATTATTATTTAACAAGGTATTTATATTATGGCTATTAACGATTCAGTATATCCCGCACAGGGCGGCGCAACAGACAACACTAGCTCAGCTAAGTTTATTCCAGAAATCTGGAGTGACGAGGTAATTGCTGCCTATAAGTCTAACCTAGTATTGGCTAACGCCGTTAAAAAAATGGGCATGACCGGTAAGAAAGGCGATGTGATTCACGTCCCTAAGCCTATCCGTGGTTCAGCTCACCAGAAAGTTGCACAGACTGCTGTTACTATTCAGGCTGGTGTTGAAGAAGAAGTGTTGATTACTATTGACCGTCACTTCGAATTCTCTCGTTTGATTGAAGACATCACCGAAGTACAGGCTCTCGCTTCTCTGCGTCAGTTCTATACTGGTGACGCTGGTTACGGTCTGGCCAAGCAGGTTGACAACGATCTGTTTGAACTGGCTAAGTCTTTCGGCGATGGCGATGGTTCTAGCTACGTTAACTCTGGTTCTTTCCAGATCAACACTACCTCTGGCGCTCTAGAAGCATTTGACGCTGATGGTGCTGCTGACATTGGTGCA
>ENA-ORDA01003124-ORDA01003124.1-marine-metagenome-genome-assembly--contig:-NODE-3124-length-11824-cov-2.975568_pt1 | contig 11824 bp, 10 predicted proteins | sample MGYA00237778_ERZ508506 | MGnify/ENA primary metagenome ERZ508506 (study PRJEB26177, sample SAMN06267891) | marine metagenome | isolation source: Monterey Bay, California, USA | place: Pacific...
TAATAGTGCCCAGCAGTAATAACGCCATCATACCCAGAGCAAGACTTGCCAGCACATCACCTAAGCAGGAAAGCGGCAGGTTAAGAATAAGCATCATTACAGGTGTCATAAGCAATAATGGCAGAACCGTCAGGCAGTACCAGCTTACCGCCTTTGCCAAGACATATTGCCAGAGCCCTGCGCCGGAGAGGGCAACCTGCTCACACCATCCGGTGCGATAATCAGCATCAAATAACTTATCAAACCCGGGAAGGGCACTCAGTACGGCAGCAATCCAGATAATCGAAATGCCAAGCTGTTGCAGGAGGTCAGGGCCGGGGCCGAGGCTGAGAGGAAATAACGCAGCAATCAGGATAAAAAATCCTGCCTGAGCAAGGCTGTCTGTGCTGGTGTGCCAGCCAAGCGCAAACTCGCGCCGGAAAAGAACAAGCAGGCTCATGAGGCCTCCGTCTCTGGCGATAGAAGCCCGATTTGCTGTGCGGCATGTTGCTGAAAGTCAGGGTTATGACTTGCCAATATAACCCGCCCACCAGCGTCCTTAAATGAGGTAATAAGGGTGTGAAGGCGTGCCTGACTATCTGCATCAAGTCCCGTCTCAGCCTCATCTAGCAACCAGAGAGCTGTTATGTCTGATGGGTCAAGAAGCGCTGTCAGGGCAAGACGCTGGCACTGTCCGGCAGATAGATACTTTACCTGCCGATGGGCAAAGTCTGAAATCTGAAAAAGGTCATTGCTAGATTGTTCAGACATGGGGCGCATGCGATGAAGAGCGGCAAGATGACGAAGATTTTGCCAGCCGGTTAATTCCGGGCTAAGGCCTGTATTATTGCCAAGATAACGCGCTGAAAGGCGGCATTCTGGCTGATGCGGCTTATAGGGGGCGCCATCAAGCGTAACGTCGCCGCTATGGCAGGGCAGGAAGCCGGCAATCATCCGCAGCAAGGTTGATTTTCCGCTCCCATTTACCCCTGTAAGGCAAATAACATCACCAGCCTGAACCAAGAAAGACGCTGGCAGTGAAAGCTGCCTCCCACTTCGATATGCCGAAAGTTTTGATACCGTCAACGCGCCAGAATGAGATATGACTTCTTGGGACATGGCTATGTTATCAAAGTCGCTATTTCTAAAACCATTCTGGGTGCAGTTTTAGAAGTGAGTTGACAAAGAGTTTCCTACTTTCGCTAACGGGGGAGAGAATTTTGTAAGGTCAATGCCCTTCACTGCTTCCTTATATTCTTCAATATTAGGGGTTCTGCCCAGAATGGCTGACAGCACTACAACGGGCGTTGAGGCAAGCAGAGACTCGCCCTTTTTCTCGTCAGAATCTTCCACAACTCTTCCTTGGAAAAGCCGAGTAGATGTTGCTAAAACAGTATCGCCCTTAGCTGCTTTTTCTTGATTCCCCATACATAGGTTACAGCCCGGACGTTCTAGATACAGAATATTATCATATGTTTTTCGGGCAGCATTTTTCGGGGCATTATCATCAAACTCAAAGCCGGAATATTTTTGCAGAATGCTCCAATCCCCCTCAGCTTTCAGCTCGTCTATTATATTATAAGTTGGCGCAGCTACCACTAACGGTGCTTTGAATTCAACAACACCGGCTTTTTCTTCAAGGTTGCGAAGCATCTGAGCCACAATTTTTATATCGCCCTTATGTACCATACACGAGCCAACAAACCCTAAATCCACCAATTTTTCGGCGTTATAATATGAAATGGGTCTTATTGTATCATGTGTATAACGCTTGGAGATATCTATGTTATTGACATCAGGGTCAGCGACCATTGGCTCATTAACTTCGTCCAAGTCAATTATCACTTCTTCATAGTATTTTGCATTTTCATCGGGCTTTAAGGCAGGCTTTTCTCCAGAAGTGATCTCAGCAATACGACGATTGGCTATCGCGATGAGCCCTTTTAGCATGCTGGTGTTATTATCCATGCCCTTATCTATCATTGTCTGAATGCGGTCTGCGGCGATTTTGAGGGACTCTATCATAGTCGCATCTTCAGAAATGCAGATGGACGCCTTTGCCTTCATTTCGGCTGTCCAATCTGTAAAGGTAAAGGCTTGGTCTGCGAGCAATGTGCCGAGATGGACTTCAATAATTCTCCCTTGAAAGACGTTGTCCCCACACTGCTTCAGCATCTGAATTTGAGTGGCATGAACAATATCTCGGAAATCCATATGTTCAGCCATGGCACCTTTAAATGTTACCTTAACTGTTTCAGGGATAGGCATCGTGACCTCCCCTGTTGCTAGTGCAAGTGCTACCGTTCCAGAATCTGCGCCAAAAGCAACGCCCTTGGACATGCGTGTGTGAGAATCTCCGCCAATAATGATCGCCCAATCATCAACTGTGATGTCGTTTAACACCTTGTGAATGACATCAGTCATTGGCTGATAAACATCGTTCGGGTCTCTTGCCGTAATGAGCCCAAAATTATTCATGAATTCCATGAGCTTCGGCGTGTTTTCCTGAGCTTTGAAATCCCAGACTGAAGCTGTGTGACAGCCAGACTGATAGGCGCCATCTACAGAAGGCGAAATTACTGTTGCTGCCATGCCCTCTAATTCTTGAGACGTCATTAGGCCAGTCGTATCTTGAGAGCCAACAATGTTTACTTTGACCCGTACATCGGCGCCGGCATGAAGAATTTGATTGTCATCTACGTCAAGCGCATTGGCATTAAAAATTTTCTCGACTGCCGTTAAACCTTGATTTGGATGCGACACTCTTTTTGAGGGAGCAAAAGCAGATACCAATTTAACGTTCAGAGCCTCACAGGCAAAACCCTGTAATTTTTTACCAAAGACAATGGCATATGAGCCGCCAGCCTTGATGAACTCTATTTTTTGAGGTGAGAATGAGGATGAGATATCAACTAATTCTTCGTCACTCTCTTCAGTGAGTAGCTTTTTGTCATTAGTATTGATTGTAAAAACCCGGCCTGTCTCGACTGTATATTTTTCCACAAGAATTGGTGAGCCATCATTATTGAGGATTGGGTTGCCATCGGCATCTAGTTTTTTCACCCAATTTTTAAGGTCGAGGCCTATCCCGCCAGTTACCCCAACAGTTGTTTGAAAGATAGGAGAAATGCCGTTTGTTCCGGCAACGATAGGAGCGTTATTAACAAAAGGGACGTAGGGGCTTGCCTGTTTGCCTGTCCATAACGCTACGTTATTTACGCCAGACATTCTTGATGAGCCAACACCCATTGTTCCTTTTTCCGCAACCAGCATGACACGCTTGTCTGGATGTTGTTTTTGAAGCGCCTGTATTTCGATTTGAGCGGCTTCGGAGATCATGCATTTCCCATGAAGTTCTCTGTCAGAACGGGAGTGAGCTTGATTGCCAGGAGAGAGGAGATCTGTTGAAATATCTCCTTCTGCTGCGACGTATGCAACAACTTTGATTTGGTCATCAATATTGTTTAATTTTGTAAAAAATTCAGCAGTTGAGTAGCTTTGAAGGATTTGTTTTGCGATGAGGTTATTCTCATCATAAGCCTTTTTCAGGCGCGCCATGTCTGAATCATATAAAAAGACTTGTGTCTTCATAACATCGGCTGCGTCTTGTGCTATTTGAAGGTCTTCCCCGAGAGCTAAATCCAACAAAACCTCAATAGAAGGTCCACCCTTCATGTGTGACAGAAGCTCAAAGGCAAATGCCGTAGAAATTTCATCTACCGTGGTAGCGCCAGTAATGATTTCTTTCAGCATGCTTGCTTTGCTTGCCGCAGCTGACGTGGTGCCGGGCAGAGTATTATAGATGAAAAAGTTAAGCGACTGCTCTCTATTTGGATTAGATGGGTCCTTAATATTGGCAATGATCGCATCTAATAGGGCACCGTTATCTATCGGTTTTGGCTGTAAGCCCTGTGTTTTACGGTCGTTGATTTCATTTAGATATTCGCTGTAAAGATCCATCATTATCTCTGTAAAATTAAGGGGTAAGATTAGGAGGCTGATTATGGCTCTCTTGAATTTGGGTTATCGTACTATTTTAGCAATGCGATATCAAAACAAAAGATAGCATCTAAAATTTTCACTCAAGTTAAAACATTATGCCGTAATATTGGTTTTATATGGTTAAAAAAGAAGGGTGAAATTTAGGGTTTCGCGTTCTTTGTGCGGCGCTCAGCCCTGCGACCCCGTTATTGTTTGGATTTATCTAGGTTGCAAAGGGCTTTTTGGGATAGAAGATGGGAAGCTGTCACTATTTTTTTTCAGTAAGTGCATTTTTTTGGATGCAGAGACTTTTATGATGTTTTCAGATATTAAGCTCGTTCTTGGCCCGACCAACACAGGCAAAACATTTTATGCTGTTGATCGGATGATCGGTCATGCCTCTGGTATGATTGGGTTTCCATTGCGACTTCTGGCGCGGGAAAATTATGACAAGCTGGTGGCAAAGCTTGGGGCAGGGCAAGTTGCGCTCATCACGGGCGAAGAGAAAATCGTTCCGCCCCATGCCCGTTATTTTTGTTGCACTGTCGAAGCCATGCCGCTGGAACGTGATGTGGATTGTCTTGTTATCGATGAAGTCCAGCTTGCAGGCGATAGGGAGCGCGGCCATATCTTTACCGATAGGTTACTGCATGCACGCGGGCGTCAGGAAACGCTATTTCTCGGCGCTGAGACAATGCGCCGTCTGCTGAAAAAACTCTTTCCAGACGCTGAGCTTATTCGCCGGTCACGTCTGTCGCGTCTGTCATGGGCTGGCAGTAAGAAAGTAACACGCCTGCAACGGCGCTCAGCCATTGTCGCTTTTTCGGCAGCAGACGTATATCGGCTTGCTGAGCTGGTGCGCCGTCAGCGCGGCGGCGCTGCGGTTGTGATGGGCGCTCTCTCCCCGCGAACCCGCAATGCTCAGGTTGAGCTTTATCAGAATGGAGATGTCGATTTTCTGATTGCAACAGATGCAATCGGGATGGGATTGAATATGGATATCAGCCATGTTGCGCTTGCACAGGATGTCAAATTTGATGGCCGGCATATGCGCCATCTCAGCGCCTCTGAAATTGCCCAGATTGCCGGCCGAGCCGGACGACATGTTACCGATGGGACTTTTGGGGTGACGGAGGAAGCGCGCGTTCTTGAGCCGGAAATGATTGATGCAATTGAATCACACATATTTCCGGCAGTGCATACGCTTTACTGGCGGTCCCGAAACCTTGATTTTAGCACAATGCGCGCGCTAACACGCTCATTTGAAGCGCAGCCGCCGCACTCTTTTATGTCACGAAAGGCAGATGCTGTTGACCAGCTTACGATGCAAGCCTTGTGTGAACGAAGTGAAATAGCAGCTCTTGCAAATAGTCCTGGCCGGATACGATTATTGTGGGATGTAGCGCAGATTCCTGATTTTCGGAATACCATGACCGATAGCCATGTTGTCATGCTAGCCCATATCTTTGACAGTCTTGCGCGCACTGGCGTGCTGGCAACAGAGTGGGTTGCAAATCAGATGCAACATCTGGATAGAATAGATGGCGATATAGATACTTTGATGACACGGATTGCCCATATTCGTACCTGGACCTATATAACCCATAAAAATGGCTGGACCGAAGCGGGTCAAAACTGGCAGGATCTTGCCAAATCAATAGAAGATAGGTTATCGGATGAGCTGCATAATAGGCTAACACAGCGCTTTGTTGACCGAAGAGCAGCACATCTATCGCGCAAATTAAAGGAATCGACTGTTTTGATGACATCAGTAAAACTAGACGGCACCGTCCTTGTCGAAGGTGAAGATGTAGGAAGCCTGCATGGCTTTACCTTTACGCCAAGCCTGTCTGAAACAGATGAGAAGGCTGTGATACTTTCTGCTGCGCGCAAAGGCCTGCCAGACGAGATTGAGCGGCGTGTCTTCGCGCTTAGCCAGTCTGCTGACCCTGCTTTTGTCTTAACTGAATCAGGCAGAATAATGTGGCGGGAAGCTGAAATTGGCCGCTTATACCCAAGTGAACTTGTCTATGCGCCGCGAGTCGATGCTGTTGATAGCGACCTTCTGACGAGCGAACAGAAAGCGCGTATTCATGACAGGCTAGTGCGCTTTATGAGTGATCATATTAGCACGGTGCTTGAACCGCTTCTGGCATTATCGCGTCCCGATGAGGTAAGCCTACCAGCTGAGGCGAAGCCTGATCCAAACATAAACGCCCCCAAAATTACGCCAGAAATTACGCCAGAAATAGAATCAGAAATTACAGCAGATAAAACTGCCGCGCCTGCTAAAACGGCCTCTCCAGAGCTAGAATCTGAAAAACTGGCGCCTGCCGCTGTCCAGCCAGCCCGGCTATCAGGTGTTGCGCGCGGCATCTTATATCAGATGTATGAGAAGTTTGGCACAGTTACCCGCGCCGATATCGCCTCTGCTATCAAGGACATGCAAGAGACAGATAAACCTCATCTAGCGCGCCTTGGTGTGCGCACCGGTATGGAAGCGTTTTTCATGCCGGACATGCTCAAGCCTGCGCCGATAAAATTACGGGTTCTATTATATAGCCTCTTCACCAAGACATTTCCGGAATGCGGTCCCCCACCTGAAGGCCGTGTGTCTTTTGATGCGGTAGAGGGTGTTGATGATGGTTATTGGATGGTCGCAGGCTACCGGCGGCTTGGCCAGAGGGTAATGCGCGTTGATATGGTTGAGCGGGTTGCTGCGCTTGTGCGTAACGCTGCACGCGCTGGACAGTTCAAAATCACAGATGAGATGTTATCCCTAGCAGGCGTATCACGCGACCAAATGGCACTAATGCTGAGCGATCTTGGGTGCCGTCAGGCTGGCGAAGAGCCGTCTGATGATCCTGAAAAGCCGGCTCTTGCCTTGTTTGAGCGGGTGCGTACAAAACGACCAGCGCATAAACCGCGTCATGCCGACGGCGCAGCAGGGGCGCCGCGCAAGGACAAAAAACGTAATCCTAAAAAGGGAAAATCGGGCGGCGGACAGCCAGCAGCAAAAGGGCAGCGTAATAGCGGGTCTCGTCCGCCTGAAAAGCAGCCTGATCCTAACTCACCCTTTGCTGTTTTAGCGGCATTGAAAAAATAAGTTGGGTAATGTCTAAATCAGATAATGACGGTATGAAATCTGCTGAGCCTGTTCGCCTTGATAAATGGTTATGGTATGCCCGTTTTTTTAAGACACGGTCCCTTGCAACAAAATTTATCTCATCAGGCAAGCTCAGAATAGACGGCCAAATTGTGAATAAACCCCATCGACAGACCCAGATAGGGCATGTTTTAACCTTCGTTCTTGTCGAGCATGCGCGCGTCATAAAGATTGTTGATTTTGGCGGTCGCCGTGGTCCGGCACCTGAGGCGCAAACGCTGTATGAAGATCTAGCCCCGCTTCCCCCGTGCAATCAAAAAGACGATTCAGAGTTACGTCGTCTTGATTTTGAGAGCAGGGAGAGGGGCACCGGCAGACCAACAAAAAGAGAGCGCCGTGATACCGTTAAGCTAAAAGACCCGCTTAGTTCAGCATAAACCATAAAACCAAAAAGAGATGTAAGATGTTTAGTACTGTAAAAAACTGGCTTAGCCAAAATGACACACAAGCTGTAAAAGAGGTCAGCGAAAGTTTAGAGCTAGCTCAGCTTGTAACAGCCCTTATGATTGAGGCGGCTGGTGCGGACGGTAAAATTGCCGAGGAAGAATCCCAGCTAATTGCCGAAATCATCTCAGCGCAGTTTGAGTTATCTGATGATGAGATGACATCTGTTCTCAGCGATGCGGTAAGCGATTATGCCGACCGAGTTGAGATTCATGGGCTGATGCGCCGGTTGCGTGAGAAGGCAGATTATGAAGAACGAATTGGGGTGCTTGAACTTGTCTGGATGGTAGTGCTATCAGATAATAGACTTGACCAGATTGAGGCTCAATTAATGCGCAGACTTGCTGGCCTTCTCTATATCTCGGACGTTGATTCTGGGTTAGCCGCCCAGACAGCCCGCACCCGTCTTGGGATCGATGAGGCAAGCGCGTAAATACTGACATGATAAGACTAATCATAAGATAGGCCAGTAATAAGATAAGCTGGTAATAGAATAAGTTGGAATAATTATGACCTATATCGTCAATGACAAATGTATCATGTGCAAATACACTGATTGCGTAGAAGTGTGTCCAGTTGATTGCTTTTATGAAGGTGAAAACATGCTTGTGATTCACCCTGATGAATGCATTGACTGCGGTGTGTGTGAGCCTGAATGTCCGCCAGAAGCCATTCTGCCTGATACAGAGCCTGGCGCGCCTGAATGGGTTGAGATGAACCGAAAATTTTCAGAATTATGGCCGAATATTACGCAACAGAAAGCTCAAATGCCTGACGCAGACAAACTGCGTGATACGCCTGGCAAGTTTGAATCTCATTTCAGCGAAGCGCCCGGAACCGGCGATTAATCAGGTGTGGTGGGTGAGCCTGCCCGCCAAGTTGAACTTTTTGTGAAATTATGTTACGCTCTTCTGGCCGGCGTTTGACCGGTAGGGATTATACAGCCTGTGCCGGTCGGCGCTTGGCTTAGACAATTTGTCACTCACAAATCAACGATGCTCGCCTTTCCCGTAGGGGCTCGTGAATGCGAATGATTATGGCTAAAAAAGAATTTATTTATCAGGATGGTGACTTTGTCGTCTATCCAACTCATGGCGTCGGTAAAATTATCGGCACAGAGACAAACGACATTGCTGGGATGCAAATTAAGCTCCTTGTAATTCGTTTTGAGCAGGACAGAATGACATTGCGGGTTCCGATGGAAAAAGCAATGAGCCTTGGGTTACGTACCCTGTCATCGCGCAAGCATATGGATGACGCTATCCTTACTCTCAAAGGAAAAGCGCGCGTTCGCAGAACAATGTGGTCGCGCCGGGCACAAGAATATGAAGCAAAGATTAAATCAGGTGATCCTGTCTCTATTGCTGAAGTTGTTCGTGATTTGCGCAAGCGTGATACCCAAACTGAACAATCTTATTCTGAGCGTCAGATGTATCAGGCAGCTCTTGAGCGTCTAGCACGCGAGTTCGCTGCTATTGAAGAGATCGATCAGGCAACGGCAGCTGTCCGGCTCGAAGATTTGATGGATGTAGCATAACGTCGGTATTATGCATTCAGACATATTTTTGGCGGCGTTTCTGTCTGTATCATCGTAACTGGTGATATATTTTTCAGTTATTATTATGGCAGAGTGAAAAGACCTAAAACAATCTGGCAAAAACCTGATCTACTGGCGCACTTATTCCGTAACAAGTTATGAGAATAAGGAGCAAGTTATGACACAGTTTAGTGCTAATGAAACACGACAATCAGATAATTCCTACATCCGCTATACGATGCAGCAACCGTTGCTAGAGCGCGAGCATGAAGTTGAGCTAGCCACCAAATGGCGTGATGGGGGTGATGACCGTGCGATGCATGAGCTGGTGATGGCCTATGCCCGTATCGTGGTGAGCGCTGCCTCTAGATATCGTTATTATGGCCTGTCCAATGGCGATTTAATTCAAGAAGGCAATATCGGGTTGATGCAGGCAGCAAAGCGCTTTGACCCTGACAGGGGCGTGCGGTTTTCAACCTATGCGGCATGGTGGATTAGGGCGTCTATTCAGGATCATATTTTGCGTAACTGGTCGATAGTACGGACCGGTACAACAGCTGCTCACAAATCATTATTTTTCAAATTACGCCGGCTCCGCGCCCGTATTGGCGAAGCTGATGGCGGCCCGTTATCGCATGAAGGTCGGCAGAAAATTGCTGAGACGATTGGTGTAACAGTGGCAGATGTCACTGTTATGGAACAACGCCTCTCTGGCGCTGATGGCTCACTCAATGCTGCTGTCAGTCAGGAGAGCGAAAGTGAAGCGCAAGATTTTCTTGCCGATGTTCGCCCAAACCCTGAACAGGTTGTCATTGAACTGCATGATGGGGAAGTCCTGTCGCGCTGGTTAAATGACGCATTATCCGAATTATCACCGCGTGAACGCTTAATTATCATGAAGCGGCGGTTGCAGGATGATGGGGCAACTTTGGAACAGCTGGGCGGTGTTCTGGGCGTTAGTAAAGAGCGTGTTCGTCAGCTTGAGCATCGCGCGTTAAAGAAGCTGAAAAAGAGTCTTGAGGAACAATCTGAATCACCGCTGGATTTGCTCCCTCAGATTCCCTAGACTGGGGAACTTTCTGAAACGCCGTTGAACGGAACCTAAGATGCCCCACGCTTTTGATCGCGATGTCGATCTTCACGATGATATTAAGCCCTTTAATACGGGCATCCTTCATCGTGATGGTCATTCGATATATTATGAGCAGTGCGGCACACCAGACGGTATTCCTGTGATGTTTGTTCATGGCGGTCCGGGGTCAGGCTGCGCGCCGGCACATCGCCGGCTGTTTGATCCGAAACGATATCATGTCATTCTGTTTGATCAGCGCGGGTCTGGGCGCACAACACCGTTTGCTAGCATCAAGGATAATACAACTCAGCACCTTATTCAGGATATGGATGATATACGCCGCGCTGTTGGTGTATCGCAGCATTTTTTGTTTGGTGGGTCATGGGGAAGCACCTTGTCGCTTGCCTATGGAATTCGCTATCCAGAAAATTGTCTTGGCTTTATCCTGCGCGGAATTTTCCTTGGCTCCAAAGCTGAAATTGACTGGTTTTTATATGATATGGGCCGGTTCTTTCCAGAAGCATATGAACGCTTTGTTGCGCCGATATCTGTCTCGCAACGGGGTGATTTGCTCAGCGCTTATTACAGTCGGCTAACAAGCCCAAGCAAGTCTATTGCACTCGAAGCAGCGCGCGCCTGGGCGGGATATGAGAACTCCTGTGCAACCTTAGCTGCTGCGCACCGCGATGCAGGGCCAATGGCATTAAGCCTTGCCTTGCTCGAGGCATATTATTTTACTAATGATTGTTTTATTCCCGAAAATCACCTGCTTGATAATCTGAACAGCATTTCGCATTTACCTGCGTGGATTGTACAGGGGCGTCATGATGTTATCTGCCCGCCACGCACAGCTCATACGCTTGCCAAAGAATGGGGCACACAGGCCAAACTCGTTCTTGTTGATGAAGCTGGCCACTCTGCTTTTGAAGCAGGAATTGTTAGACAGCTTATGAATGGCCTGTCTCACATCACTAGACTAAAAGGGTAAATATTCAGATTTAGGTGTGATTAGCATATTATGATGCGGATAGTAGCGGCGGTTTTGTATAGGCTGATAATGTTATTTTAGATTAATTTTAAAAACCATTGCGTAAATATTGCATGCAGGATAAACAACCTTTAGTAAATGTGGCTCCTTTGATAACGGGCCGAGGACTTAGCGTATGAGCGAAGACAAGCGAGATAAGAATTTTCGCGCCACGAATATAACGCTGTTGATATGCATGTTGGTAAGCGTATCAGATTGCGTCGCACGCTTCTTGGCATGTCGCAGGAACAGTTGGGCGTTGCGTTGAGCATAACCTTTCAGCAAGTTCAGAAATATGAACGAGGAGCGAATAGGGTAAGTGCATCCCGGTTATGGGATATAAGCCAAATCCTCGATGTTCCGATTAGTTATTTCTTTGAGGATATGACAGACGATGTGATGAAATCATCGCCGCGCCGGATTAGTCGTGGCAGTGACCATAATATAGATGATGATTCTGTGCGCGACCCCATGGCACGCCGCGAATCATTAGAACTTGTTCGGACTTATTATTCGATCACTCAGTCTAAGGTGCGTAAGCGTATTGCTGAGATGGTCAAATCAATTGCCGTAACAATCAATGAAAGCTAGATAAGAAGAGGGCAGACGTAAATGCTA
>ENA-ORDA01003125-ORDA01003125.1-marine-metagenome-genome-assembly--contig:-NODE-3125-length-11823-cov-3.431636_pt1 | contig 11823 bp, 8 predicted proteins | sample MGYA00237778_ERZ508506 | MGnify/ENA primary metagenome ERZ508506 (study PRJEB26177, sample SAMN06267891) | marine metagenome | isolation source: Monterey Bay, California, USA | place: Pacific...
ACCCAGCGGCGCTGCCGGCACCCGTTTCAACGACGCAGTCAAAACCCAGCTTTTGCAATTGAAGCGCACTGTCTGGTGTCATCGCGACGCGTGACTCTCCTTCAAATACTTCCCGCGGCGTTCCGATTTTCACGTGACTTTCTCCCCAAATTCATGGTCTAGACTGGCTGCTATGCAACGGCTGATAGCTTTCAAAGCGCACCCCTGAAAAAGAGATTTGTAAAGCCCAGACCGAGCTAAACATTCAATATGGTCAACACCGCATCAAAATGCAAGATTGAAACCCATTTCCAAAGATCACAAGTGCGCTCAAGCGCGGCCACTTGGCCAAACCCGCCTAAAATTACCGAGGGCGAGACGTTCACTCGACCGTTATTGCGGCAATTTGCCACTTTAATTGATGCAAATCGCGGTTGTGCGCGGGAAAACCGCCAGCACAATCATCAACCACCCCCTTCGACAAGAGCGCCAAGGTGCAAGTTACTGAAAATCAGTCGGAAATTTCACAGGCAACCGCGGCCGAGTTCGCCCCTGAAGCCGCAAAAGACAAAGACAATGACCGAACCCAGAAGGACGCACTGTTTCTCTTTGCGTTTCTTGCAACCGTGGCGAAAGCCAAGGGCATATTTGCAATAGCAGCGCACCGTCACCCTTTGCTCTTCGTCAAATATAGATAATGAGCCGCCAGGGAATCGAGCCCTTTATTTGAAGGTTTTTATCTAGATGACTTTAATTCTAGAAAGCCGCGACAAGGACCTGTACGAATGGCAACAAATAAGCCGGAAACGGCCTGGATTCGTGCGACCCAACTTTCATTCAAGCCTGCTGCTGGGCCTGACCTATCAATAAAAGAGATCCATATGACTTTAAATGGTAAACATGCGTTGGTGACCGGGGGCGGCACCGGGATAGGATTGGCAATTGCCCAACAACTGGCCAGTCAAGGGGCGAAGGTTACCATTACCGGCAGGCGCGCCGAGGTTTTGAACCGCGCCGGTGGTCCGAGCCTCTTTCCGGCGGTTATGGATGTCACTGACGAGGCCTCGGTGATCCAGACAGTCGCGGCCGCCGTTGCCTCGCGCGGGCCGGTCCAGATCTGTGTCGCCAACGCCGGAATCGCAGAAGGCCGATCGCTGCATAAGACCGATATGGCATTGTGGCGCCGTATCATGTCGACCAATCTCGATGGCGCATTTCTCACAATGCGAGAATGCTTCAGATCTATGCGCGGCACCGATTGGGGCCGGGTAATCGCGATTTCATCTATCGCGGGGGTGCGCGGGCTCAAAGGCGCAGGCGCCTATACGGCCTCTAAACACGGGGTTATCGGCTTAATCCGTTCTTTCAGCGAAGACCATATCACCGAGCCGTTTACATTTAATGCCATCTGTCCGGGCTATGTAGAGACCCCAATCATCGACCAGAATATCGATCTGATGCAGAAAAAAGGGCTGTCCCAACAAGAGGCTATGGACATTATGGTCAAAGCTAACCGCCACGCACGTCTGATCAGTACCGACGAAATTGCCGCCACCGCGCTATGGCTCTGTGGCGATGGATCGCAAAGCGTCAATGGGCAGACTATTGAAATAGCTGGTGGCCAAGTATAGCAATATCACACTATGCCGCGCCCAATATGGTAAAATGATGACAGATTTCACCGCCACCAAAGCAATGTTCCATATTCCTGACGGGATGATATATCTCGATGGTAATTCGCTGGGCCCCCTGCCAAAAACCGCAGCGGCCCGCGTTGCTGAGACCGTCACCCAACAATGGGGCGAGATGCTTATCACCGGCTGGAACAAAGCTGGATGGATGGCGCAGCCAACGCTTGTCGGCGACCGGATTGCCAAGTTAATCGGCGCAGAGACCGGACATGTCATGGTGGGCGATACGCTGTCGATAAAAGTCTATCAAGCGCTGGCCTCGGCACTTGAAATGCGGCCCGACCGCAAAATTATCCTGTCGGACAGCGGAAATTTTCCGTCGGACCTGTACATCGCCGAGGGTTTGATCGCCTCATTGGGTCGGGGTCACAAACTGCAAGTGGTGGCCCCTGAAGAGATCGAGGCCCATATCACCGAAGAAGTCGCCGTCACGCTGATCACCGAAGTGGATTACCGCAGCGGCCGTCTGCATGATATGGCCAAGCTGACCGCTAAAGCTCATGCCATGGGCGCCGTTACAGTATGGGACCTGGCACACAGCGCCGGCGCGATTGACGTCAATCTGGCCAAAGCAGAGGCCGATTTTGCCGTCGGATGCAGCTATAAATACCTCAATGGTGGCCCGGGCGCCCCGGGATTTATCTATGTTGCACCGCGCCATGCCGAAATTGCGCGCCCGGCGCTGTCAGGATGGCTTGGTCATGACGCACCGTTTGCCTTTGAACAAAGCTACCGTGCCGGCAGTGGGATCGAGCGGATGCGAGTGGGCACGCCCCCAGTTCTGGCGCTCGGCGCCCTGGAAGCCGCGCTGGATGTCTGGGACATGACCACGATGGCAGATATCCGCGCCTGCTCGGTGGCACTGACGACGCAGTTCATCGACGCGGTCGAGGCGCACTGCCCGATGCTGACGCTCGCCAGTCCCCGTGATTCAAACCTGCGCGGTTCACAGGTCTCATTTCGCTTTGACAATGGCTATGCGGCCATGCAGGCGCTGATCGATCGCGGCGTTGTGGGCGACTTTCGCGCCCCTGATATCATGCGCTTTGGCTTTACCCCGCTGTATATTGACGCAGCTGATGTGGACGCGGCGGTGAGTATCATCGCCGATGTCATGACCCACCGACTGTGGGACAAAGACACCTATAAAATTCGTGCCCGCGTCACATGATCCCAGCGCACCCTAATCTCGCCCGCGCCTGCGCAGCGGCCCTGAATGGCGAAATCACTCCGGCGAGATATGCCGCGACCCTTGATCTGCCGCTGTGTCGCCCGACCGCTTGGGTGTGCCTGTGGCGTAAACTTTCTGGGAGAATTTGTTTGATTGGATAGGCTGACGCAATCGCCCGCCCGTTATTTTCCAATCCACAGTCACAGGTCTTCTCGATGTCACACCCAATTGATCCCGCCAAAGATGGCGCTCAGATGCGCTTTGACGGCCAGATGTCTTATGGCGATTATCTATCGCTAGACAGCTTGCTCACAGCCCAAACCCCCCGCTCGGATGCGCATGACGAGATGTTGTTTATCATCCAGCATCAGACGTCAGAACTGTGGATGCGGCTGGTGCTGCATGAATTGCATGCCGCCCGCAAAACCCTACAGGCCAACAAGCTGCGTCCCGCGTTCAAAATGCTGTCCCGCGTTGCCCGTATCTTTGAGCAGCTCAACAACGCGTGGGACGTGCTGCGCACGATGACACCATCAGAGTATACCAGCTTTCGCGCCTCTCTAGGGCAATCCTCTGGGTTTCAATCATTCCAATACCGCCAGATTGAGTTTTTGCTTGGCAACCGCAACCCGGCGATGTTGATGCCGCACGCCCATCGCAGCGCCGATCATGCCGTGCTCAGCCAGGAACTGACACAGCCCTCGCTTTATGATGTGGCCCTGCAACAATTGGCCGGGTCCCTACCCTTGCCGGACCATGTGCTGGCGCGTGATCTCGGCGGGCCCTATACTGCGGATGACGCGGTGACTGCCGCCTGGACCAAAGTGTATCAATCCCCGGACCAGTATTGGGAACTGTATGAGTTGGCAGAAAAGCTGGTGGACTGCGAGGATTACTTTCGGCGCTGGCGATTCAATCACGTCACCACGGTCGAACGGGTGATTGGCTTTAAACGCGGGACCGGCGGAACTGGTGGAGTCAGTTATCTGCGGCGCATGTTAGAGGTCGAACTGTTTCCTGAACTCTGGGCGCTGCGCACCGCGCTTTAGGGCGCCTTCAAAGCCAGCGCTGTCAATCAAGCAGATTTCAGCACCCGACCAGCCTGTCCGGAAGCCCAGGCGCGCGCAGCATCACCAAAGGCGGTAAACAGCGCCCGCGACACCGGATCTTGCTCAGCGTTCCATTCAGGATGCCATTGCACCGACAACGTGAACCCGGGCGCATCTTTGACATAGATTGCCTCGGGAGTGCCATCAGGCGCACAGCCATCCACCACAATCCGCGCCCCTGCGGTCTTAATCCCCTGACCGTGCAATGTGTTGGTCATCACAGTCGGTGCATTCATCAAACTGTGGAATACCCCGCCCTTGGTGAATTCAATCGCGTGGCGCAAAGCAAATTTTTCTTCCAATGTGCCGTCGGGCGGCATTCGGTGATTGCTGCGCCCAGGCAGATCGCGAATTTCAGGGTGAAGCGTACTGCCCATCGCCACGGCCACCTCTTGAAAGCCGCGGCACACACCGAACACCGGCTGCCCAAGATCGACACAGGCGCGCACCAAGGGCAAAACCAAACTGTCGCGCTGTCTGTCAAAGCTGCCGTGCGCCTCGGTTTCGACTTCGCCGTATTCTTCAGGGTGCACATTCGGCCGTCCCCCAGTCAGCAAAAATCCGTCGCAGGTCGCCATCAACTCTTGAACAGAGATCTGCGCTGGATCAGCGGGGACAATCAAGGGGATACAATCAGCCACTTGGGCGATAGCGTCTCCATTCATCGTTCCCGATGCGTGTACGGGGTATTGCTCATGAACCAGATAATGGTTCGAAATTATTCCGATAACTGGACGCACGGTGGGCAACCTCAACTAGTGATACAATCCCACAATAGCCAACCAATCAAGGAACTCAATATCACGCGTTCCCTTCAAACCCAGCGGCAGCGACACCTGCCAGTGCGGCGATCTCGTCATTGTCGGATGTGTCACCGGTAACTCCGACGGCACCAATGACTTTGCCTTTCTTGTCACGCACCAACACGCCGCCCGGCACCGGCACAACCGCACCACCAAAAACGCCGTTTACTGCAGCCATAAAATAGGCTTGTTGTTCGGCGCGGGCCATCTGTGCTTGGCCAGCCATTCCCAGCATAACCGCGCCAAAAGCTTTGCCGTGGGCAATGCCAAAACGTCCCGGCGCCGCGCCATCAGAGCGTTCAAAGGCGATGGCATGACCCCCGTCATCCAAAACTATTACAGAAAGTGGTTTCAGTGCCAACTCGGTACCTTTTTCCAGTGTTTTTCGAATAATGGTGCGGGCTTTGTTCACGGTGATACTGGCCATGGGAAACTCCTATTTGGGTTGTCAAGAAAAGGAAGACTTGCCCGGCTATAGCACCGGACGCTTTATTTTGATCGCCTGCCGGTGCTAGAGCCCTGCGGCTTTCAGCTCCAGCCGCCGCGCGTGGAGGACCGGCTCGGTATACCCAGACGGCTGTATACGGCCTTTAAACACCAGATCACAGGCCGCCTGAAACGCAATGCCGTCAAACCCGGGCGCCATGGCACGATAGGCAGGATCACCAGCATTCTGACGATCGACAACAGCCGCCATCTTTTGCATGGCCGCCATCACTTGGTTTTGGCTCACGACGCCGTGATGCATCCAGTTGGCCAGTGCCTGAGACGAAATGCGGCAGGTTGCGCGGTCTTCCATCAAGCCAACATCGTGAATGTCGGGCACTTTGGAACAGCCAACACCCTGATCGATCCAGCGTACAACATAGCCTAAAATCCCCTGTGCATTGTTTTCAATCTCTTCGGCAATCTCGCCATCACTAAGGTTCTCGCCGCTCATCACCGGCACGGTGAGCAGATCATCCAGTGTTCCGCGAGGGCCAGCGGCCTTGATCGCGTTTTGACGCGCCGTGACATCGACGTTGTGGTAATGGGTCGCGTGCAATGTCGCCGCAGTGGGCGATGGCACCCAGGCACAAGACGCCCCCGCAGTCGGATGCCCAATCTTTGCCGAGAGCATATCCGCCATCCGGTCAGGCATTGCCCACATGCCCTTGCCGATTTGGGCCTTGCCCTGAAGCCCGCAGGCCAGACCGATATCAACGTTGCGATCTTCATAGGCGATAATCCAGGGTGTTGTCTTCATCTCGCCTTTACGCAAGAACGGACCCGCTTCCATACTGGTGTGTATTTCATCACCAGTGCGATCCAGAAATCCGGTGTTGATAAACGCAACCCGCGCTTTCGCAGCTCGGATGCATTCTTTCAGGTTGGCCGATGTGCGGCGTTCCTCATCCATGATGCCCATTTTCAGGGTGTTTTCCGGAAGCCCCAATATCGCTTCGACCTTTGCAAAGGTCTCGCTTGAAAAGGCAACTTCATCGGGTCCGTGCATTTTGGGTTTGACGATATAGACGCTGCCATGCAGCGAATTGCCACCGGGCCGCTGCAGGTCATGTATCGCAATCAAACTGGTACACAGCGCATCCAACAGACCTTCGTCGATCTCGTTGCCATGGCGATCCAATACAGCCGGATTGGTCATCAAGTGGCCAACATTGCGTACCAGCATCAAAGAGCGCCCTTTGAGCGTCACCTCTCCCCCGTCAGCTGCGGCAAACCTCAGGTCGGGATTCAGTTTTCGAGTGTAGGACTTGCCACCTTTTACGATTTCTTCGGTCAGATCACCGCGCATCAGGCCCAACCAGTTGCGATAGGCCAAGACCTTGTCACCTGCATCCACCGTGGCAACACTGTCTTCGCAATCCATGATTGTCGATATCGCTGCCTCCAGCCGGATGTCTGCAATGCCTGCCAAATCAGTGGATCCGATAGGGCTGTTGGCATCAATCTCGACAATAAGATGCAGGCCGTTATTGCGCAAAAGAACGCTGGTCGGGGCCGCGCCATCGCCCCCAAACCCGACAAATTGCGTCGCGTCAGAAAGACCAGCACCGTCAACCAAAAGTACGCCATCCTTCACACTCAGTGATTTCACCGCAGCCCAACTCGCACCCGTCAAAGGCACGGATTGGTCCAAAAGCGCCCGGCCCCAAGCGATCACACGCGCGCCCCGCGCCACATCATACCCACCAGACACCGGCAAGTCGCCCAAAGCATCCGTACCGTACAGCGCATCATATAAAGACCCCCAGCGAGCGTTTGCCGCGTTCAATGCAAAGCGCGCATTGGTCACGGGTACCACCAGCTGTGCGCCCGATATCGTCGCAATCTCAGGGTCTACGTTTGAGGTTTCCACTTCAAAATCCGCACCTTCGGGGATCAGATAACCCACCTCTTGCAAAAACGCCTTATAGGCCCCGGCGTCATGTGGCTGGCCTTTGCGAGCAGTGTGCCAATCATCAATTTGGCTTTGCAACAGTTCGCGATGCGCCACCAGCGACCGGTTTTTGGGGCCAAAGTCATGCGCCAAGTCCGACAAACCCTGCCAAAAACGATCGGCGGTAACACCGGTGCCCGGCAAGGCTTCGTGATCGATAAAATCTGCCAGCGACCGTGCGATTCTCAATCCATATTTTTCGATCCTGTCAGACATGTCTTTCCCCTAGATTCGCCAATTTACAGCGCGGTTTAGGGACTAAGTTTCCGATAGGCAACAGGATTGGTAAATAATGATAACCAATACCTGCAAAAGAGTTAGGATCGACGCACCGGATCAGAATTTGACTTCTGGGATCGGCATTTTTTGCTGCAATAAAGCACCTCGTGCCAGACTTTCGCCCATTTTTTACGCCAGAAAAACGGCCGTCCACAAACGCAGCACAGCTTGCTGTCCAAATCCGCCTTGCGTCGCATTTTCGCCATTACAAATCAAAACTCATCTGTCTGTCATCGCCCGACGCCCGACGTGGTCTTCGCGGTGCGCGGTCATTAACAAAATGGCCCGCACTATCTTTGCGGCTGGCATGTTTAGTTACAATCTGTCCAGCCTTGGCGGCAAAGCCCCGGTCTTTGCGCACCGCCCAGACGCGATCACGGGCTTGCGAGACCGCCGTTTTCAAGTCCACAACAGGACGGGGGTACGCAACGCCCAGCAGCGTGCCACGCCCGTCCCAGCGCCAGGGCTCTTGCAAAAACACATCTGGCACTGGTGCCAATTCCGGCACCCACCGGCGGGTAAATATACCCTCTGGATCCTGATCGAGCCCCTGTTTAACCGGATTATAAATACGGATCGTATTGATCCCGGTTGTTCCGGACTGCATCTGAACCTGCGGCCAGTGAATGCCCGGCTCGTAATCAGTGAACAGGCGCGCCAGGTGCAGCCCAGTGCTTCGCCAGTCCAACCACAACTGATAAGAGGCAAACGACATCAGCATGGCGCGCATGCGAAAGTTCAGCCAACCGGTGGCAATCAGATAGCGCATACAGGCATCCACAAACGGCACGCCGGTTTGGCCGGTTTTCCAGGCCAGAAACAGCGCCGGATCAGGCACCTCTGGTCGCAGCCCCTCATAGGCCGGATGCAGGCATTTGGTTTCGATATCAGGTTGATCCTCAAGTTTCTGGGTAAAGTGGTCCCGCCAAGCCAGACGCGATTGAAACGAAGACAGGCTACTGAGCCAGCCACTGCGACTGCCTTTCAACTCAGCCTGCCGCCGGGCCGTCGCCTGCACAACCTCGCGTACGGTGATCGCCCCATAGGCCAAATAGGGCGACAGCCTTGAACAGGCCATCTCGGCCGACAGGGGCGACGACATTGCGCGCCTGTAGGGTTGGCCACGGCGCTGTAAAAAATCCTCCAGCACACGTTCGGCCTGACGTCGTCCCCCCACTTGCAAGGTGTCGGGACGCCCCTCAACCAATCCAAGTGACGCCGCAGAGGGCAACGTCCCGGGCTCCAGTTTGACCCCCCGCAGCACAGGCGGTATCGGTGAAACAGCCTCAGCGACAAAGCGCCCGCGCCGCTCGGCCCAGCGGTTGGCTCTGGCAATCCCGCGGGTGACGGCTGACTGCGGCAGTTCGCTCCATACCACCCCCTGCGCCCGCGCCCAGTTGGCCACTCTTTGGTCGCGGGCAAAACTCCAAAGATTGCCTGTTTCGATATGGCTGATCATCTGTGTGAAACCAAATTTTTGCCGCAGGTCTTCCAGCGTCTCAACCGCGTCGCCAACGCGAAGGGCAAGCGGTGTTCCCAGCCGCGTCAGATCGGCTTGAAGATCGCGCAGGCATTCAGCGATAAAGCCCCAATGTCGTCCTGACATATCCGGCAGGCGCCAATAGTCCGGCTCGATAATATACACCGGCAGCACCCGTCCTGGCCCAGATGCGGCGCTTTGCAAAGCCGGATGATCCGTCACGCGCAAGTCACGTTTGAACCAGACCAGAGTAAGAGGATCCGCGGCCAGATCACTTGATACGCATGTTTGCATTGCAGCTTGCGGCATTCGCTCTATATACCTACTCACCTAAAAGGATATTTAACACACTTCGATTAGGGTGGTTCTAGGGCGTGCGGTCGCAAAAACAAACGCCTCTCACAGCGGAGATTTTGATGAAAGCAGTGTTCCCTCAAACAATTTATTTAAAAGATTATGCCGCGCCCGCATATTTAGTAGGCTACGTCCAACTTACGTTTCGCCTGCATCCGACACAAACCCGCGTCCTCAGCCGGGTTGCGTTTCGCCCTAATCCGGACAGCGATCAGCAAAATTTTATGCTGAACGGCGAAAACATGCGTTTGATCAGCGCCAAAATTGATGGCAAGGCCTGCGCGCCAAAAATAGAAAACGGGCGGCTCACGGTTGACGTTCCCGACGCAGCGTTCATTTGGGAAGCCGAGGTGGAAATCAGCCCCGAAACCAATACCGCACTTGAGGGTCTTTATATGTCGGGCGGCATGTATTGCACCCAGTGCGAAGCCGAGGGCTTTCGCAAGATTACCTTTTATCCAGACCGCCCCGATGTTATGGCTTGCTTTACCGTACGGATTGAAAGCAAGCTGCCGGTCCTTTTGTCCAATGGCAATCCAAGTGCACAGGGCGAAGGCTGGGTCGAATGGCACGATCCTTGGCCAAAACCCGCATATCTCTTTGCGCTTGTCGCAGGCAATCTTGTTAATCACGCCGATCAATTCACCACACAATCGGGCAAAGATGTTGATTTAAACATCTGGGTCCGTCCCGGAGATGAGGACAAATGCAGCTTTGGCATGGAGGCTTTGAAGGCATCGATGCGCTGGGATGAAGTAGAATATCACCGCGAGTACGACCTTGATATTTTTAACATTGTCGCGGTTGATGATTTCAATATGGGCGCGATGGAAAACAAAGGGCTCAATATTTTCAACTCGTCTTGCGTACTCGCCAGTCCTGAGACTTCGACCGATAGCAATTTTGAACGTATCGAAGCAATTATCGCACATGAGTATTTCCACAACTGGACTGGAAATCGCATCACGTGTCGCGACTGGTTCCAGCTTTGTCTCAAGGAGGGGCTGACTGTGTTTCGCGACAGCCAGTTCACCGCCGACCGACGCAGCGCTTCGGTAAAACGGATCAATGACGTCATTAACCTGCGTGGTCGCCAGTTTAGAGAAGACAATGGCCCACTGGCGCATCCGGTGCGCCCAGACAGCTTTGTCGAGATCAATAATTTTTATACGACCACTGTCTATGAAAAAGGCGCGGAACTGATCCGGATGCTTAAAACGCTGATAGGCGACACGTCCTATGCGAAGGCGGTCGCGTTATATTTTGAACGCCATGACGGGGACGCTGCGACCATCGAAGATTGGTTGGCCGTCTTCGAAGACAGCACCGGCCGCGATTTAACCCAGTTCAAAATATGGTACGAACAAGCTGGCACGCCGCGCCTGACGGTCCGCGATAGCTTTGAAAATGGCCAGTATATGCTCCATTTCAAACAGCATACCCCAGAGACACCGGGCCAATCGAAAAAAGACCCAAGGGTTATTCCCATCGCCGTCGGCCTGTTGGATTCAAGCGGAAAGGAAGTACAGGCAACGACTGTTCTGGAATTGAATCAAAGCGAAATGAGTTTTTCGTTTGACGGGCTGAACAGTCGGCCAACTCCGTCCATTTTACGAGATTTTTCCGCCCCAGTTATTCTGGAACAGGAAATTAGCAATGATCGCCTCGCTTTTTTACTGGCCCACGACACGGATCCGTTCAACAAATGGGCTGCGGGTGAGGCGCTGGGCAGGAACGTGCTGGTGAAAATGGTCATTGATGACAGTCCACCGGAAACAGCCCTGTTGGATGCACTTTTGGCGGTGGCGCGGGACGATGCGCTGGATCCCAGTTTTCGGGCATTGACGCTGTCTTTGCCCAGCGAAGATGATATCGCCACCACTTTGCACAGCCAAGGCCATATCCCTGATCCCCATGCGATCTGGCAGGCTAGGGAAACGCTGGCGCTTGGCCTTGCCCAGCACCTGCAGGATCTGTTGCCACGCTTGTATGCCCAATATCAGGTGCAGGAAGCCTATGCGCCCAACAGCGCCCAGTCGGCTGCCAGATCTTTGAGCAACAAGGTGTTGGCATTGATCACCCGGATCGACGGTGGCGCTGCGGCTCAGTTGCAATTTGATAACGCGACCAACATGACCCAAAAACTGGCCGCCTTCGCCTGTTTGCTCACGGCTGAAAAGGGCGCAGATGCCGTGGATACTTTTTACAATGAATGGCAGAATGACCGCCTAGTAATTGATAAGTGGTTCGCAATACAGGTGAGCGCAGCTCCACCAGACAAGGCCGCAGATATTGCTCAGGCGCTGACACTGCATACCGATTTTGACATGAAAAATCCCAACCGATTTCGTGCCACGCTTGGGGCTTTGGCCGGCAAAACCGCCGGATTTCACCACGCCTCGGGCAAAGGATATACCCTGTTGGCAGACTGGCTAATCAAACTGGATCCGCTGAACCCCCAAACCACCGCGCGGATGTGCAGCGCCTTTGAAACGTGGCGCCGGTATGACAGCCACC
>ENA-ORDA01003126-ORDA01003126.1-marine-metagenome-genome-assembly--contig:-NODE-3126-length-11822-cov-3.463942_pt1 | contig 11822 bp, 9 predicted proteins | sample MGYA00237778_ERZ508506 | MGnify/ENA primary metagenome ERZ508506 (study PRJEB26177, sample SAMN06267891) | marine metagenome | isolation source: Monterey Bay, California, USA | place: Pacific...
GGTTAATCTTTCTAGGGAATAACTTACTTAACATTAATACTTTGGGGCTAGTTTAAAGTTTTTACGTATAACTCTTAAAGCTTCGTCTTTTGTGAAGTTGCCCTGAGAATCCATACCTGTCACCTGCGACGCATTCAGAAGCACCGGACCAAAGCCAATCATCCGGTTCAGCTTTACAGCGGTTTCGCCAAGGTTTTCTTTACCCGCTTGCAGCGCCATTGAAAAGCCCTTCAACTCGCCCCAATGTTTGCAATAGGTCGAGAAAGCCTTTGCGGTATCGCCGTTTGATTCCAGCAGTTCACCAAGTTTGTTGATGTCGTTGTAAACCGACCCAGCATATTTAAACACAGATTCTGCGATGACTTTTTCCCAGTTGGTTCCGATCACATCAGCATAGCCCATCAACTGCGCCCGCTGGGCATCCGTTAGGTTCTCGCCATTGGCGTCCGAAATCAATTGGCGACCATCAATAAAGGCTTGGGTCACCGTACTCATATAGTTGGTCTTGCCACCCTTATCAAAGCTAGAAGCATAATACGCATGCGCAAATGTCATCTCTGATTTAAGGTCGATTAGCCCATCACCATCGGCATCGGCCGCGGCGAGGTTTTTCATCTTGGCAACCTCGTAGTTTTCTTTTGCACTCAGATTGAGGCTGTGGGCGGCTGCACCCCAGTACCCGAACGCCTCGTCCCAGACATGTTCTTTCCCGGTGTAATGCGCGCCGTCTTTATACGGTTTGCTGTTTGGCTTGTTGTCAGCGGCAAGCTTTTCATCAAGATAGTTGTCAACGGCCTGATTGTAAAACACCGCGCCCATAGCAAATTTCGAGATCAGCTGCGGATAATTATACCCCGTCACGGGATCAAACCCGCCTTTCGTGGCGGCCGCATGTTCAATCATCGACGCAAGCACCTCGGCACCGGTCATCTGACCCGGCCAGCCGTTCACAACGCCCTTGTAAGACTTACCAGACAGGTTTTTGCCTTTTGAAATTTCGTTAAGCGTCTCTTGCTTGATGTTAAAATCGCCTTTATCGACAGGGGCGATGATGGCTTTGTTATTGTCAGAGCCACCAAAGTAAGCCATCATTTCAGCCTGCAGGTTGGCCGCATTCCCACCACCATCGCCTTTGGAAGCCAGCTTTTTCAGGCTGTCATGCAACACGTGGCGGGCAATCTGACCGGTATAAGACACCGAGTTAGTCTTGCTGCCACTATACCCTTTGACGGTCACCGGAAACGGACCATACGTGGCGTCGCTATAGGCTGCACTTGCCAAAGCAAGCGGGCTCAGGAACGCAATTACAGCGCCTGCGGCCCCAAAACTATTGATTGATTTCTTCATGTCTACGTCGTCCTCTTCGTTCGCCATTTTATCCAACATATTGCATACTGGTGACTAATTTAGTCAGATATGTCAATCCCGATTCTTTTAATCGGATTTGATTACGGTGCGCATTAAACTGCGCATATTGGCACAAAAATCCAGTCAAAGCTTTTGGGACATTATTAACTTAAAAATCTGCTCGTAATTTAGCGCCAGCCGTCTGGGAGCATTGGTCTCAAAAGCGCTGGCTGCGCTCTGGACTTGTCGAACACAAATTGAGACTGTACCGCCGAGGGGGATGCGGAACATGCAGAAACATAGAATCATTATCGATACGGATCCTGGGCAGGATGACGCGGTGGCTATTTTACTCGCTTTGGCCAGCCCAGAAGATATCGACGTTCTCGGTTTGACCATCGTGGCAGGCAATGTACCACTGCTGGCCACAGCCAAAAATGCTCGGATGATTTGTGAACTGGCGGGAAAGCCCGAGACCAAGGTTTTTGCCGGTTGCGACCGCCCCATCGGTCGGCCGTTGGTGACGGCCGAACATGTGCATGGCAAGACCGGTCTCGATGGTCCCGACCTGCCCGACCCGGTTATGCCGCTGCAAGAGCAACACGCGGTGGAGTTTATCATAGAAACCCTCCGCGCAGAGCCTGCAGGTTCAATCACCCTGTGCGCTTTGGGTCCACTGACCAATATCGCTACTGCAATTCAAAAAGCCCCGGATATCCTCTCGAACATTCGGGAACTGGTGTTGATGGGCGGGGCTTATTTTGAAGTTGGCAACATCACCCCGGCCGCAGAGTTCAATATTTACGTGGATCCGCAAGCCGCTGATATCGTCTTTAAATCTGGGATACCCATTGTTGTTATGCCGCTTGATGTGACCCATAAAGCGCTGGTGACCAAACCACGCAATGATGCCTTTCGCGCCCTTGGCACAAAGGTTGGCATCGCCGTTGCGCAAATGACTGACTTTTTCGAACGCTTCGACAAGGCAAAATACGGCAGTGCCGGCGCACCGCTGCACGATCCCTGTGTCACCGCCTACCTGCTCAAACCCGACCTGTTTTCAGGCCGCTTGATCAATGTCGAAGTTGAAACCAGCTCAGAGCTGACCATGGGTATGACTGTTGCCGACTGGTGGCGGGTCACACAACGGCCGCCGAATGCAACGTTTATCGGCGATCTGGATGCCGACGGTTTTTTTGACCTGCTCACCGACCGCTTGGGAAGACTTTAGATTTTACACTGGACAGCTCTGATAAAAAACGACATGCAATTTATATGTGTGCTGCCATAACCCTTGCCAAACCCGATGATCTAGACCGGCTAGAAGGTCTCGTGATGCTGTGCCATCAAGAGATAGGCATCGATGTTTCCCCTGCGCAACGACGTCAAGGTCTGTCCCATGTTCTGGCGAACAGCCCGCATGCCGCCGCCTATCTGATCGGACCGGTGCGGGCGCCTGTTGGCTATGTCATGCTGTCGTTTGGATGGTCTCTGCAATTGATGGGACATTATTGTACCATCGACCAGATCTATGTCCGCAGCGGCGTGCGCGGGCGCGGTATCGCCAGTGAGGTGATGACCAAACTGACCGCGATGCTGAAGTCAACAGATATCAAATCCATTCAAATTCACGCTTCGCAGGAAAACGCCAGTGCCAAAAGGCTGTTCAAACGGGCCCACTTTCGCAGTGGGCGCACCTTCACTCTGATGCTGCGCGACCTGTAGGCTCTTTTCTCTCAACCGTCAGAGACTATATAACCCCAATGCGCCTTAATATTCCCTTCGATAATACCTATGCGGCCCTTGACGAGGTGTTCTTTAGCCGCGTCAACCCCGTGGCTGTGAAAGATCCTACGCTTATCGCCTATAATGCCGAACTGGCCAAAGAAATTGGTATCACCAGCGGTACAGAGGATGAGCACGCCAAAGTATTCAGCGGCACCCGTCTGGCCAAGGGCACCGATCCACTGGCCCAGCTTTATGCCGGCCATCAGTTTGGCCATTATTCCCCACAATTGGGGGACGGGCGCGCGGTCTTATTGGGCGAAACCTGCGGGTCCGACAACCGCCGCTGGGATATCCAGCTAAAAGGGTCCGGCCCAACCCCCTACTCGCGCCGCGGCGACGGACGCGCCTGGCTGGGTCCGGTGTTGCGCGAATATCTGATGAGCGAGGCGATGCATGCGCTGGGCATCCCAACCACACGGGCGCTGGCCGCTGTGAGCACAGGCGAGACGGTATTTCGCGAAAGCCCCCTGCCCGGCGCCGTTCTGACACGAGTCGCCGCCAGCCATATTCGGGTCGGCACCTTTCAGGTATTTGCCGCGCGCGGCGACGTCACTGCCTTGCAAAAACTACTGGAGTATACACTCAATCGCCATTACCCTGACGCCGATGGCCCACTGGGTTTGCTGAATGCGGTGATTGCCGCGCAAGCGCAACTGGTGGCAAAATGGATGTCCGTGGGATTTATTCACGGGGTGATGAACACCGACAATTGCCAAATCGCCGGCGAGACCATTGATTATGGTCCCTGCGCTTTTTTAGACCACTATGACCCAATGGCAGTGTTTTCATCGATTGACCGGCAGGGTCGCTATGCGTTTTCCAACCAGCCCGACATTATCGTATGGAATATGGCACAGCTCGCCACCGCCTTGATCCCGCTGATGCCCGACCAAGAGAAAGCCGTCGCATTATTCACCACGGCCGTCCATGCGATGCCGCAATTGATCCGTGATCATTGGAGCCGCGTGTATGGCGCAAAAATCGGCCTGACCGTGCTGCGCCCCGGTGACGACACTCTGATCACAGAGCTGCTGCAACTGATGGCCGACAACAGCGTCGATTACACCAATACGTTTCGCGGCCTCCTCACCGGCAATGCCCGCGACCAGTTTGACAATACAGCAGGTTTTGACACTTGGGCCGAACGCTGGCGACAGCGCCTGTGCGATGTCCCCGATGCAGAGACGGTGATGGCCCAGAATAACCCGGTGTTTATTGCGCGCAACCACCGTGTTGAGCAAATGATAGCAGCCGCAGTTGAGGGGGATTTCGCCCCCTTTCACCGGCTACGCAAGGTCTTGGCGCGCCCCTATGACACCCAACCCGACGCTGCGGATTTAACCCAGCCGCCCACCCCGCAAGAAGTGGTGCCCGCCACATTTTGCGGCACGTAATCCAAAGAGCCTGAACCGCGACAGCGCATATGCAACCCGGCACATTGTATTTAAACTGCGATGCCAAGGCAGCGGTCCGAACCACACAGCCTATCATCAGCGGCGCCGCAACACGGCTTCGGCACGATCTGAAATCACCCAAGCGGCCAGCCCGTCACGCAAACCGGCAATAAACCCTGCCCGCCAAAGCGGATCAACGAGGTTGTCCAGATCCTGATCGGTCGATAAAAAACCGGCCTCAACCAAAATTGACGGTATATCCGCAGCCTTCAACACCGAAAATGCGGCTTGCTGCAACGGCAGTTTGTAGAGGTCCCCGGTGGCGTTCTCGATGCCGGCCAGCACCGATTTTGCCAGCGCCCTTGCCCGAGGGGCCGTTTCAAGTCGCGCCAGATCCAGCAAAACATCCGTCACCACATCATCGGCGCCATTGAGATCAATGCCCGACAGAATATCCAGCCGGTCATGACGCTCAGCCAGTGCTGCGCTGGCGGCATCTGAGGCCTCATCCGACAGGGTGAAAATACGCGCACCATGGGCCACGCCCTGTGCCAAAGCATCTGCATGCAGCGATATAAACACATCAGCCCCCCGCTGATGGGCCAGACGCACACGGTCTTCTAAAGACACAAACACATCAGCGTCTCGGGTCAATAAAACGTCATAATCCCCTGTCCGCAGCAAGGTGTCTTTAAGCTCGCGCGCCAACAGCAGCATCAGATCGGCTTCTTTGATACCGCGGTTTTCAGCGCCGGGGTCGATGCCACCATGGCCCGGATCAAGCATCACCACCAAACGGCGTGTCGCTTTATCTTGCCGCGGCGGGTCCAAGGTATCGGGAGGCAAATCCCAACGTGGATCATACGGAGCCCCGGCCGCCGCATCATAGGCCGCGCGGCTGACCGGCCGCAAAGACAGCGACAGATCTGCCGATCCGGTCTCAGCTGCAATGGTCATCGCGACATCCGCCACCGCCATAGGTTGTGTCATCTGCGCCACCAGACGGCTCCAACCGGGACGGTAGCTGCCAAAGCGCACCTCGACGATCTTCTGGCTCTGCAGCAATGTCTCACTGGTCAATCCAGTCCAGTCGACCTCGCGGAAATCGATCACCAGGCGATCGGGTCGAGACAGCGTAAACACGCGGAAAGGCACGCCTTGGCTTAGCCGTAAATCCACCTGAACGCTGTCGCTCCCGGCGTTTGTGATCGCTGATCTGACGCTGTCAATACGCGCCAGAGCGCTAAAGTCCTGCGCCGGGGCCGACAGCGCCCAAAAAGTGAACCATGCGCTGACCCAAACCAGCTTTATCAAATATCCCAGACCCATATTTTTTCCTGCTGGCACCTTTTGCATAATCTGATCCCCTCAACATACCGTGACGCATCGTGACACATAAGCACTAATCGACCTGTTTACCGTTCGGTTTTTCGCTCTGGTTTTCGATCTGCCATAAACTGCGTTAAGCGCGCCAGCCCCTCACGGATATCGGCGGTGCTGCGCGCATAGGAAAACCTTAGCGTTGTATGGCCGCGCTCAGGGTCGAAATCCAAACCCGGTGTGACAGCCACACCCGCCCCGGCAAGAATTTCACGGGAGAACGCCAAACTGTCATCCGTTAATTCACTTACATCCGCATAGACATAAAACGCCCCGTCTGGCGGTGCGATGCGATCAAAGCCCGCCTGCGGCAACCCCTCTAGCATCAACCGGCGATTTTCGGCATAAACCGCCAAATTCGCCTGCAGCTCGTCGTCACACTCCATCGCCGCCAAAGCCATCAGCTGCGACGCATGCGGCGCACATAAAAACAGGTTCTGGGCCAGCCGCTCAATGCGACGCACATGATGCTCTGGTACCACCATCCAACCAACCCGCCAGCCTGTCATACTGAAATACTTAGAAAACGAGTTGATGACATAACATTCATCAGTGATTTCCAGCGCCGATACTGCTTTTTTTTCATATTCAATACCGTGGTAAATTTCGTCGCTGATAAACGCCGCCCCCTGCGCCTGCGTCGCTTCGATCAATCCTTGCAGAGCGGACCGGCCCAGCATTGTGCCAGACGGATTGGCAGGAGAGGCCACCAAGAGCCCCTGCAGATCAAGTCCAGCGAAATCTTCTGCAACGGGTTGCAAGCGTGCGGCGTGGGACGTGGGCAGATCCACCGGCACCAGATCAAGTGATTTGAGGATTTGCCTGTAGGAGGGATACCCCGGCGCCCCAATGCCGACCCGTGCACCGGTGTCAAAGAGCGATGAGAACGCCAATATGAAGGCACCACTTGATCCCGGCGTGATCACCACGCGGTCGGGGTCGAGCTTGATCCCATACCAATCTTGGTACAGCCCGGCAATCCGTTGCCGTAAACTTGGCAACCCCAGTGCCACAGTATAGCCCATCGCGTCGTCTTGAACCAATTGGGCGCCAAGCCCCGCACGCGCGGCTTTGGGGGCCGGTGTGCCGGGTTGGCCCACCTCCATGTGAATGATCGAACGCCCTGCATCTTCGGCTTGCCGCGCAGCCTCCATCACATCCATCACAATAAAGGGATCAACCGTGCCCCGCCTTGAGCTTTTCATTGAACGGCTCCTGCTGTATAAGTTGGAAAATGTTTCACTATGTAACCGGCAGCAGGTCAATGCATCCCGTTCGATTTCTTATATTTTTATTTTTTTTGATCCAGCAGGCCAGCCTAGCTGCGCACGCCGCCGGTTTACTCCGCGACGCTGATATCGAACACAGCCTCGCCCAGATCGCCCAGCCCGTCCTTTCCGCAGCCGGCCTGTCATCGAACCAGATCAAAATACTGGTGGTGAACGACAATTCGCTGAACGCCTTCGTGGCAGATTCCCAGCATATTTTCCTGAATGTCGGTTTGATTCTAAAACTGGGTGAAGTCGGCATGCTGCAAGCCGTCATCGCCCATGAGGCCGCCCATATCGCCAACGGCCATCTGGCCCGTCGCACCAGCAATTTCGGGACCTCCAAAACCGCAGCGGGCTTGGGCATGTTGCTGGCTGCCGCCACTGCACTCTCTGGCAATTCCGATGCCGCAGCCGGTATTGCCCTCGGCACCAACAGCACAGCACAACGTTTATTTTTCACACACACAAGAGCCGAAGAAGCCGCCGCAGATCAATCCGGCATCCGGTACATGGTCCGTGCCGACATTGATCCACAAGCAGCCGTGGAACTGCTTAATATTTTTGAAGGGCAGGATATGCTCAGTCCAAGCCGACAGGATCCTTATGCGAGATCCCACCCCCGATCACGTGACCGCAATCGAACCATTAAGAACCTAGTGAGTATCCAGAAAAAAACCTTTGAGCCAGATCTGAACGCACAGTATTGGTTTAAGCGCGCCAAAGGCAAGTTATCCGCGTTTATCCGATCGCCAAAATGGACCTTTCAAACACTAGACGATGAGCAAGCAGATGATATTCGCCTAATGCGTAAAGCAGTGGCCTATTTTAGACGCTCCGACCTGCCGCGCGCAAAAAAAGCTTTAGAAGCGGTGATAAAACTCAGACCTGATGACGGCTACATATACGATTTATACGGCGAGATTCTGCTGAAAAGTCGCGCCCCGAAACAATCGATTCAAGCCTATCAGACAGCAGTGTCTCTGGTCCCGGAAAATGGTATAATTCTTGGCGGCTTGGGGCGGGCGCTGCTTGCTGATGGCAGAGCCAAATCAGCTCTACCAGTCCTTGAAAAAGCCCGCTCTGTCGACTTTGGCGACACCCGGGTCTTACGGGATCTTGCCCTTGCGTATGCCAAGACCAACCAAACCGGCATGGCCTCTTTGGTTACCGCAGAACGCTATGCGCTACAGGGGCGGATTGGTGATGCATTGATCCACTCAAAACGCGCCGAAGGTCTGCTGCCAAAGGGATCCGGGCCATGGAAGCGCGCGATGGATATTCAAAATAGGGCCGCGTCCCAAAAATAAAACCTGATGCTAAGGGTGTGGCTTTATCAAATAAGATGCCCACCCGCCAGATCGCAGAGTGGTCCATTTCGGGGCATTGGTGCGCAAACATCCGCCGCCTTGGTTTAAAATGGCAAAAGCGATTTAAATACGGAAACCCTGAAACAGGCACGAAAAAGCCGCTCTCGTTAAAGCCAAGTCATTGTAATCGTATTAGCAGATCCACATCCGAGAATATTGACGAATATCTCTTAAGAAGGCCGCCGACCTGACCTTAGATCATTCGTCTACCGGGTCTTCGCTTTGGGTTTTTGCCAGAGCAAGCATCCGCGCCAAGACGGGATCAAGGGTCACATCAGCTTTTGCATACCGTTCGGTCACAGCCGAAATCGACAGCGATACATTTTTGATAGTTGAGGTTTTGTTACCCGCGGGGCCGTATAGTTGGCCATTCACCTTAAAGTAAATCGACCCTGACATACCGGCCCGCAATACCGGCGCGACTTCGGTCTGCGGCAATATGTATTCTTCACCGGCATCCAGGATTTTTTCAAATATAACGTCCCCATCACCAGAGCGTATTCGAACCCAAGCGGGCCGGATCGCAAACAGGGCCAGTTCGGGAGGGGCCTCTTCCAAAACAATGGGAACTTCCACAGTTTTCACTGGTTCAGGCTCTAATGCTGGACTTTCCAAAGCAACCACCAGCGGCTCAACCTCTGGCTCTGCCACAATAAATGCACCCATAGCCGAAGGATCCAGCGTTGCTATTGGCCCATCCCGAGGGACCAAAACCGGCGCGTCCAGTGCTTTTGGCCTGTACAGACGATCGATCTTTGCCATCTGTGCTCTCGCCAGCGCCGCAGAATCGGCCTGATCAGCATCCGAAGTCAATACCACTGTCTGCAGTGGGTCAACCTCAGCCAATGCTAGCGGAGCTTGATCCACGGGCATAATCTGCACCCTTTGTATTTCACGCAAAAGGCTCCAACCGCCAAACCCAATCCCGCCGATTAACAAAAGTAAAACTGCAATTGATCCAACGGCATTATACTGCAGACGGGACAACCAACTGTCGTCGGTTGGTAAAAACGGCGTTTTTGGGTTTACGAATGGATTAAAAGAGTTTTGTTCTATATCAACGCTATCTTCTGCCTCAGGCCGCCGCACAGCCGCTGCTGCAGACATACCATGGGCTGGAACAAACCCGCTTTCAGCGCAAAATGCCGCGAAAGCCTTATCAGGGTCCATTTTAAGAAAACGCGCATAGGATCGCACATAGCCCGATATAAACCCTGGCGTGTCAAAGGCCGATGGGTTGGCGTCTTCAATGGCGGCGATATAGGGGGCTTTGATGCGCAGTTCGCGCTGCACATCCAAGAGCGACTTCCCAAGCGTAGCTCTTTCGCCACGCATGATGTCGCCAAGGCGCATTTCGTAATCATCAAAACTCTTAAGTTTCAAACCCAGCCCTCACGGCCCCCGTCGGCCAGCCACTTTCTTAAACCTTTAAAATGAGACAAAAATCCCAAGAACAACAAGGTGAGTCGCACCCGTTACACGTGTCTGGTATCATACCATAACCAAAGATGCATTATCTTTAAGTAAGGGCCCTATCTTTTTGGGTGGAATGAGCAGACTTAAGCCGATAGCTCGGCACGATTCAGCGCACAATGCGACCATAACCGGTCCATCGCCGCAACTAAGTCGTCCATTTCAGTTGCGCCGTGCACAGGAGATGGAGTGAAACGCAGCCGTTCTGTGCCCCTCGGCACGGTTGGAAAATTAATAGGCTGAACATAAATCCCATGGTTTGCCAGTAACATATCAGAAATATTCTTGGTGTGCACCGGATCACCAACAATCACCGGAATGATGTGGCTGCCGTGATCAATAATGGGCAGACCCAAAGCTTTTAGCCGACCCTTGAGATTACGCGCCTGAGCCTGATGTTTTGTCCGCAGCATCTGATCGGTTTTCAAAAATGCAACCGATGCCGCGGCTCCGGCCGCGACCGCGGGTGGCAGCGACGTGGTAAAAATAAAACCCGGTGCATAAGACCGAATTGCATCACACATCTTATCGCTCGCGGCTATATAGCCCCCCATAACGCCAAACGCTTTGGCCAGCGTTCCGTTGATGATATCAATTTTGGCCATAAGACCCGTTTGCTCGGCGACGCCTCCGCCCCGCTGACCATACATGCCGACAGCATGCACCTCATCAAGATACGTCAATGCGCCGAACTCTTCCGCCAGATTGCACAGATCCTGCATCGGACAAAAGTCGCCATCCATGGAATAGATCGATTCAAAAGCAATCAGTTTTGGCGCATCCGGGTCGTCCGCCTGCAACAAACTGCGCAGATGATCCATATCATTGTGACGGAAAACCCGCTTGGCACCACCGTTGCGGCGCACACCTTCGATCATCGACGCATGGTTCAACTCGTCAGAATAAATAATCAGGCCCGGAAATAGTTTGGGCAGGGTGCTCAGAGTTGCGTCATTGGCAATATAGGCGCTGGTGAACAACAAAGCGGACTCTTTGCCGTGCAGATCGGCCAGTTCGGACTCGAGTTTGTTATGATAAACCGTTGTGCCGGAAATGTTGCGCGTGCCTCCAGACCCCGCACCGGTCGCGTCAATCGCGTCATGCATCGCCTGTAAAACCACAGGGTGCTGCCCCATCCCAAGATAGTCATTGCCGCACCAAACCGTCACCGGCTGCTCGCTGCCATCATCCTTGCGCCATACTGCATGTGGAAAATGACCGCGACGACGTTCGATATCGATAAACGTGCGGTACCGTCCCTCTTGATGAAGGCGTTCCAGCGCTAGGTCTAGCTGTCCTGTAAAATCCACTAAAATCTACTCCGTCGAAGGTTGCTCAGGGCCATTTTTCAAAACTGAGTCGGCCTCCGCACTCCATGTAATACTGATATCTTAAGCCTTATAGAACGGGCATCTCAATTTCAACAGGCTACAAATTGCCGCTGCCCTTGATAGCCCGAAGTTAATCCCACTATATACGTCTCTGTGACCTGGTATAGTGCACCAACGAGCGAGAAGGATGTGATGTATGAATCTACAAGATGTCTTAACAAAAATTGATCACGATTTACCACAGGCGACCGAACGCCTTTTGGCCCTCTTGCGTATCCCCTCAATCTCGACCGATCCGTCGTATAAAGACGCCTGCGACAGCGCTGCCGATTGGCTGGTGGCCGACCTGCTGAGCATGGGTGTAACAGCCGAAAAACGCGCCACGCCGGGACACCCGATGGTGGTTGGTCACATCGGAGACGGCGCGCCACATGTGCTATTTTATGGTCATTACGACGTGCAGCCGGTTGA
>ENA-ORDA01003127-ORDA01003127.1-marine-metagenome-genome-assembly--contig:-NODE-3127-length-11820-cov-3.333901_pt1 | contig 11820 bp, 8 predicted proteins | sample MGYA00237778_ERZ508506 | MGnify/ENA primary metagenome ERZ508506 (study PRJEB26177, sample SAMN06267891) | marine metagenome | isolation source: Monterey Bay, California, USA | place: Pacific...
CGCCCAGGATGGCCATGCCTACGAGCGGACGGCGATCGAGGACTGGTTGGAGCGGGCAAAGGACGGGGAGGCCAAGTCGCCGATGACCAACGAGTTCATGGGCAAGACGGTCGTGCCGGCCGTGCAGACGCGCAACGCCATCGAGCGGCTGATCGCCAAGGGCGTCATCTCGGGCGAGGTGGCGCAGACGTGGACGGCGAAGCAGGCCGAGCTGCAGGCCATCGACAAGGACAAGCGGTTGGTGCTGGCCCAGGCGCACAAGGGCAACGTGGTATCCATGCGCACCATCGGGTTTTGTTACCGCGACGCCACGTGCGGGTTCGCGCTGGACGTGGAAAAGGCCAGGGAGTGGTTCAGCAAGGCTGCCGTCCACGACGACGCGCACGCCGTCGTCAGCCTGGGCATCTTCCACCTCAACGGGACTGCTGTGCCCAAGGACGCGGTGCGAGGAATGATCGAGCTGACGCGCGCCGCGATGCTCGGGTCGGAGCACGGGGCCATCACCATCGCCCACGAGTTGGTTGGGGACCGGGTCAAAACAAGGGACGACGCCGCGGCCACGCGGTGGTACCAGTTTTCGAGGAAGTGCAAGTTCAAGGACTCGGTCGAGTCGAGCCGTTCCCGGCGCGACGAGTGGCTAAAGGCCCGTGGCCTGCTCGAGGCCCCGTAACCATGGCAGACGCGCGCGCGCGCGCGTGTGTGTGTGTTTGTGTGTGTGTGTGTGTGTGTGTGCCGTAGCACGGTGGTTTGCGTCTTGTGTAACAAACGCGGTGTGGTTGACAAAGGCGCACGCCGCATGCCGCCACCACTGACACCCGCGGAGTATTACGCCAAGCACTACCCGTACGAGCAGCTGGTGGCGCTGCTCACGCGCAACGGGGACGACCTGGCCAACTGCGAGTTTGCCATCGAGGGCAAGACCTCGTCGGGCGACAAGCTCTACAAGCGGTACGTGTCGGCGCGCGGCGCGTCGGAGCTGCGCGAGGCGGTCTCGCGCTTCACGGGCGTGACGGCCTTCCACTTTGGTGCGCTGTACGACAACGGCGTCGACAAGAAGCGCATCCAAGCGGGCGAGAGCGTGGCGACGCGCCGCGTGCTGTCGTTCGACATCGACCTGACCGACCTGGAGTTTCTGAAGCTCAAGGACGCCGACGGCCAGGTGTCGGCCGAGATGTGCGACAAGGCCTACCCGGTGAGCGCGGCGGCGGCGTACATCCTGCGCCGCGTGCTGCACAAGGCCTTCGGGTACACCGAGCTCCTGATCGTCTACTCGGGCCGGCGCGGCGTGCACGTGCACGTCTTCGACGAAAAGGCCATGGCCTTGAGCGACGAGGCGCGCGCGGCCGTGCTGGACTTTGTCGATTGTGGCATGCAGAAGTCCGACACGCACGCGCCCACCGGCGTTCGGTTGGTCATGAACATGTACGGCCAGCGCAAAGACGTGTACCGCACCTTCCACACCCACGTCGTCGGCGAACTGGGCCTGCTTGAAAACGGCGAGGATCGGATCGCCTTTGTCAATCGACTCGACCTCGCAGCCTACGAGGAGTACGAAAAGTACGCGCCGACGTTTGCGCCGCTGGCCACCGACGTGCTCAAGTGCGACACGGGGGCCGAGGCGTGGAAGCACATCGAGGAGCGCATCCACTCCACCGGCGTAGAGTGGATGCGCGAGCGCTTGGACTGCGTCGTGCTGGCGTACGTGTGGCCGCGCCTGGACGCGGCGGTGACGCGCGACATCAAGCACCTGACCAAGGTGCCCTTCTCGTGCCACGCCGCAACCGGGCGCGTGGCCGCGGCCATGGGCTCGGAGCGCAAGCGCATCTTCAGTTTCAAGCCGGCGCGCGATGCGCCGTCGCTCAGGGAGTGGCACCAGCCGCTGATGCACGCGGCGGTGGCGCGCTTTCGCGTGGACGCCGCCCGCTCGACCGCCACCGCCACTCCCGGCGGCGGCGTGGACATGGAGGGCGTGGAGGACATGGAGGACGTGGCGGGTGCGCAGAGGCGCAGGGTCGGATTCAAGCGCAAGCCCTCGCCCCTTGCAACTTGTGCGCCGGCGGCAGGGGCGTCGGCGAGCCATCGGCGGCCCGATGCCCCCGTGGTCCGTGGTGCCCGACAAGCCGGCCAGGCAGCCAACCCCTGCCGATGACAAGCGCAGGGAGCGCGAGGAGCGCGAGAATGCGGAGACGGACCAGCTCGTCGGCACGCTCCTCGCCGTTGCGCGGAGCGGCGAGGAGGCGCGACGGCGCGACACGTGGGTCGCGATGCCGCTCGCCAAGGAGAGCCAGGCGCCCAAGGTCACGGACCAGGCACGGCGGATCGCGTGGGCGAGGCACGGGGTCCGGCACGCCTCCGTGCCGGCGCGGCGCACGCGGTTTGACGTGTACGGGAATGCGTTAGAATCAAAATAAACACTAGTTGCCGACTCACGACAAGTACAGCCCCGGCGGGTCGCCCTCGGCGCCGTAGCCGCAGTCGGTGTCGTCCGTCTCGGGCGAGATGTAGATGGTGCTCTTGCACTCGATCCGCGGCCGGTTCTCGCCGCGCGCCCAGTTGACGAGGCGCACGAGGCCCGCGAGCGTGACGCAGAACGGGTAGACGTAGAAGCCCGCGCCGATGAAGAAGGACGCCAGCCCGAGCGGGATCTCGGCGAGGCACCAGAAGCCGTGCGCCCAAAAGGGCGAGAAGGGGCCGAGGCCGCCGTTCCACGCGCACATCAGGTTCCAGTGGTAGTCGCGCCACCGGCTCTCGGGGATCTCGCGCGCCCACATCCACGGCAGCGCCACGCAGAAGAAGAGCACCCACTTGATGCCAAACCAGAACCAGAAGATGGTGTACCCCGTGCTGCCCGAGGGCGCCGTGCGCGTGGCGATCGCAAAGTGCGCAAACGTCTCGAGGATGTCGACGATGATCGCCCACGCCGCGAGGGCGTAGAGCAGGAGCCGCGGCGACTCGACCCAGCAGAGGGCCTTGAGATCGGCCCACAGCACCCCCGGGCGCGCCTTGGCCAGTATCCGCGGGTACGAGGGGCCCACGGGCACGTACAAGACGAGCCAGCCCTCCCACCACACCCAGCAGGCGATGGCCATGAGCACGGGCACCAGGAGCGCGATCACGGGCAGCGTCCACGCGGCGTCGTTCCAAACGGGCCCGTGGTTGCGGATCACGTAGATCGGAAAGCTCAGGAGCTCGAGCGGCGTGAAGCGCTCGCACTCGAGGCCGTCGCACCCCACGACGGCGCCCCACACGATGTCCTCGGTGGCGTTGTCGTGCACGATCAGGCGCACGCTCACGTGGTGGCTCGTGCAGTTGGCGAGCTGCGCGGGCGTGATCTGGCGCGCCGCGCCGTCGGGCAGCAGCTTGTAGTACGCGTGCTGCGTAAAAGGCTCGAATTCCGCCAGCGGGTAGGTGGTGGGCAGGTCGCGCGGCAGCGAGAGCGGCGTGTCCCAGTGGAAGGGCCGCTCGCTTGCGCAGCCGCCGCACCCGGCGTAGACGGAATAGGTGCTCGTGTCGTAATCCTTCTTGAAGACGACGTCAAAGTCGAGCGGCTTGCCGTGCAGGTCGTGGAGGTCGTACTCGACGCCGCCAGAGCCCCTGAGGTAGGCCACCTGCGAGGTTGTTGGGTCGTGCGGCGGGTGGCAGCAGTTGTGGTCGCAGCCGTCGTACTGCGGCACGTGGCCGACGAAGACGGCGAAGAAGGCGATCATGCGCCGCCCCTTTGGTTAGGGGGGCGCGCGCGCGGCTTTACATGCGGAGTTTGAGGAAACGCGCGCCCGCTTTGCTTTTCAAAAAAAAACAAGACCCCAACCCAACCGCCTACTTCAAGGGGTTCATCTCCTGCCATCGCCTGTACACCTCGCGGCCGCGCGCTCGGTCTTCGTCGCTGGGCATGTCGGTACTGCCAAGGTCTGTCTGCGCTTGGGTGCGCTCCTCCACCGCCGAGGCCGGCAACTGCGCCACCTGCCGCTCGGCCTCCTCGGCCTCGGCCTCCACCGCCAAGGCGCGCGCCTCGAGGTCTTTGAGCGCCGTCTCAAGCCGATTGGCTTGCCCCGCCTTGTCAACCGCGTCGGCTCGGAGAGCGTCGGACACCTCATCGTCCCACTCGGCGTCCGCCTCCTCCATCGCGTCGTCCGCGATCTGGCGCGCATCCTCCTCGGCGTTGCGCGCAGTCTGCGCCTCAAGCTTCAGCTCGTCGCACCGCTTGCGCAACTCCTCGGCCTTGAGAAACGGCGCGCTCAGCCGCTCGTACTTTTCCTGCGCGTCCGAGTGCAGGTAGCCGCCCCGCCACAGCACGCTCTCTCGCTGAGGCGTCTGAAAGACGTCCACGTCGAGGGCCGTTTTGAGGGTCTCGACAAAGTTGGTGAGGATGCCCACCTTGTCGTTGACGGAACCCCTGAGCGCCTTGGCCCACACCGGCACCAGGGGCGTGCCGTCGTTGCCACTTACCTCGTCGGCACGCGCGAGCAGATCGGCCTGGTTGGTGAGGCAGTCGGGGCAGCACATGAGATCGTAGACGACCAGCCGTCGCTCATCGTTCATCTTCTTGGGTGTGACCCTCCCGACCGTGGTGGACGCCTCGGTCATGGCGCGAATGGCGTCCTGGTTCGTTGTGATGGTCTGGTGCCACCAGCACACAAAGTCGAGGATGGAGTTGACTTCCTGCGTGCCCGCCTTGGACACCGGATAGCAGCGCAGCAACTCGATCGCCAGGATGTTGGCGCGGTAGCTGTTCTTGTTCTGCATCATCTGCTCCCCGCCGTGCTTGCGGAAGACCTGCTGCATCAGGTTGAGGTCGGAGACCACCAGCATCTTCTCCTTGCCGTTGACCTTGATGATGCGCCTGGCGTTGCCCGACTTGGGCACGACCACGACGCCCTTTTGCGCAGTCTGGATGAGCGGGTCGGCATCGTAGGCTTGCTGGCACGGCCACGGGTCGGTGGTCTTGAGCCCTCCTCCCAGCTCGTTCTTGACCTCCCGCACGCGCTTGAGCGCCGGCCAAAAGCCGAGCATCGGCCTGTTGTTGGCCTTGTCCCACGGAAACGGCCAGCGCTTCCCCGGGAGGCACCCGCCTATGTCCGACAGCGTCGTGCGCCCAGCAAAGGCGTCGTTGATATTTGTGTCGCGGCACCAGTGCTCGGCCGCATCCCTCAGCGCGTCGGTGCCGCCAAGCACCTCGGCGCAGTCCACGAGAGAGACGAAGGACGTAGGGGGGAAGCTTGCGCAGTGCTGCCACATGGTATCGCTGAGCGCCTTGAACGGCACGGCGGCGGCAGCGGCCAGGGGGCCGCCCTCGGGCTCGCGCACGGCCTTGAAGAGGGCCATGTACTCCCGGGCCGTGTCGCGCTCCAGCTCGGCGTCCAGCTCGGCCGGCGTGGCCGGCTCGATGCGCCACGAGCGCGTTTCCGACGGGTTCTTCTCGGCGTTGGCATTCTTGATGGTGCGCATGATGAGCCTAACCTCCTCGTTCATGAAGTCGCGGTACAGGTTCATCATCCGCGGCCGCTCGCGCTGGGAAAGCGTGCGCGCATGCTCCCGGATCCCCGCCACGTCGGCAGGGTCGGGCGTCAGCGCCAAGCGCGCCATCCTCGAGTGGAGCTCCTCGCGCACGCTGTCCGTGGAGACGATGCCACCGACGTAGACCCCCAACACCTCCGCCAACTCGTCGTCGTCCATCTGGGAAAGCGCGCGATCCCCGTACTGCTCGTCGGCCCCCGAGAGCTCCAACGCATTGCGTTGCGCCACCGGCTGCTCGTCGGTCTGCTCACGCAGAGCATTGTCGATCTGTAGACGCAGCCTCTCCAGCTGCTTGCGCTCGCTGGCCGCGAGCGGGCGCGCGCAGCACTTGTAGCTGGGCAGACTCGAGCGGAGGTTGTAGTGCCGGACCTTTGCGGAAATCTGCGCCCTCTGGTTGGCCTGGTTGGCCCCGCTCGGTTCGCCAAGGCGCCGCGCCTTTGCCAGCCAGAGCTCGGCGCGCGCCTGCTCATTCGGGGTGAGGTCGTCAAACGCCACCGGCGGCTCAAAGCCCCGATCGCACAGGACCATCAGCGACGACGCATCCGCCCCCGGGGGCGCCCCGCCGATGCCAAGCAGCTCCGGCGGTTCGTTGGCGGCCGTATCCTCGCCGCCAGTGGCATCGAGGTCGTCATTCGGCGGGTCGTTGACGGCGGCGGCCGGCGGCGGCGGCGGCGCATCCGAAGGGCCGGCTGCCGAGGAAGACGCGGGCGCGGGCGCGGGCGCGGGCGCAGGCGCGGGCGCGGGCGCGGGCGCGGGCGCGGGCGCGGGCGCGGGCGCGGGCGCGGTTACCCCCAAGCGGGCAAGCCGTTCCCGGTCCTTTTTCTCCTGCCTCACCCTGGCCTGGTACTCCGGGTAGCAGGAAGGCGGGCAGGGCTTGGGGACGCCCGCCTTGGCGTGGCACCTGGAGCAGCCCTTGCTCCGGTCCTTGGGGGGTTTGGTAGGTTTGGGAGCGCGAACGCCCGTGGGCTCGGGCTCGGCCCCGTTGAGTTGCATGCGGGCCATGGTCGCGGCACCGTGGGGCGAAGGGGTGGATGAGTGGAGGGGAGGGTTAGGAAGGACGGTGGTGCGCTCACGAGTGCTGCGCACGCACGCACGAGCACCGGGCGCTCCCTGACTAAGAGTTGCAAAAGGGTGACTTATTCCAAAACGGGTGCACGCGTGGGGAAACCCGCTTCCACAACTGGTCCCACGCACACGCGCGCACGCACGCACGCGTGGACACGCACACGTTCATCCGCATGGGGGAGTAAAGCCCCACGCGGCGCAATCCTTGAGCTCCTGCTGGTGCCAGTAGGAGCACGTCCAGAGCACGCGCATGAGCTGCTGCTCGGAATGGGCGGAGGCGTTCTCCTGGGCCCGTTTCATGCGCGGAACGTCCTGCAGCGACGCGAGGTAGTCCTGGATGAATTTCTTGAGGATGCCCCAGGCCTCAACGTTTCCGGTGCGCGCCGTTTCAAACAGGCCCATGGCGTGCAGGCCCTCGGGCACCGTGCGCGCCATCTGGCGCACGACGGGCAAGGCCAGGTCGAAGCGCATTCCATCGAGCTTCACAAAGTCGCAGCCGCAAAAGGCCAAGGAGGCGGCGAGGAGGGCCAGCGCGGCGGGCTGCTGCGCCTTCATCTCCTCGCTCAGGTGCTGCGTGCCGTAAACGTAGTTGAGGATCAGCTCGTGGAAGGCCTGCATGTCGCAGCACGTGTAGTGCGCGTCGGTCACGAGGTCGTCGCCGTCCTTGCGCTTGCGCGCACGCTCCTTGAGGCACAGGATGGTCAGCTCGTCGCGGTCGGCCTCCTCGGCCCGCCGCTCGCGCCGGTTCTGCTGGAGCAGCTCGATGACGAAGGAGTCGGTGTCGATGGTCGTGACGAGGTTGAGCAGCACGCCGTGCACGGGGGTGCCTTCGACGCGGCTCGCGTCGTGCACGCGCTGCGTGACGTCGGTCAGCTTGAGGTCGCCCTCGCCGATGGGCTCGGTGCGCGCAAGGAGCGGCTGCCAGAAGGCGTCGTCGGTCGAGAGGATGCCGGGAATGCGCGCAACGCCGATGCCGCGCTCGCCGCCGCGGCGGTCGACGCCGTCAAACGTGAGCGACCACGCGCCGTCGCCCGTCATTTCGGCGCGAAACTTGCGCAGCAGCTCGGCGCACACGGCGTCGAAGAAGCGCGGCCGCGCCTTCCGAAACTCCATGAGCAGCTTGGCGTTGCACCCGTCGGCAAGCAGGTCGTTGGTGTGGTAGTCGTCGTCAAAGAGGGTGGCCACGAGGTCCTCGGAGCAGAGCGGCACCTTTGCCTGGCGCCGCTGGTCGCGCCGGCTCTGCTCGTAGGCCTTGGCAACGGTCATGGCGTTGGGCTCGTCAAAGACCACCACGACGTGCGCGGCCGCTTCGATGGCCCCGTTGAGCTGGTACGACAGGACGCGCACGTAGCCCCGGAACGTGTCGACCTCCTTGGGAATGGCGTTCATCATGACGTTGCCGTCCAGGACGACGAGGGTCTGCGCACGGCTGACGCCCACCAGCGTGCGCACGTCGTCGAGGTGCTTGACAGTTTTGAAGGCGCCCGCAAACTTGTCAAGAAACACCGCCTTTGCGCCATTGGGTCCGCCACCGAGCCCCATGCTGCGCACGCACGAGCACCGAAAAGCTCGCGCATCCGGTTGCGCACGCGCCAAGTTAGCGCTCGCTAAGTGCATTTACCGTGTGTCAACTCGACATAAATGGGGAGAATTGCGCAGCGGATTCGCGCTGGTGCACCCCAAAGGATCGCGCTACTTTTACGCGGCATGGACCCTGAAGCAGCGCGTGACCAGCGCGGTCCGTAAGGCGTGCCAAGGCCTGTCGCACCTGGCCACGGCCCTGGCGCACTCGGGGGAGGTGGCGTCCCCCGCGATCCACAAGTACGCCGACATGTGCGAGGCGCGCACGTCGCCCGTTTCGGTCGATCACGACTTTGCCGCCGACGACCCGACGCCGGAACCGGTGCGCGCCGTGCTGCCAATCGTGCTCTTCTCGCTCAGCTTCCTCTACCAGCAGCTGATCAAGCACAAGCTGTGGACTGCGAGCTTCGAGCGCGGCGGAGCCGCCGGTGCGCACGGCCCGGCGGTCCGTTCGCTCGTCACGCGCCACCTGAGCTCGCCGGCCGTGGACGGGTGGAACGTGGTCGCGGGCGCAGTGGAGCTGGCAAGCGTGTGGGCGCTGCGCAGCAACGACCTGCCCAACGTCCTCGTCACCGCGTTCGACCTGTCGTACGAGACGCGCCTGCGCCTCGCCGTGTGCCTGAGCGTGGCGTGGAAGTTTGAGCGGCAGCTGTGTACCCACTTTCCGCGGCGCTTCCACGACGCCAAACCCAACCTGGTCTCGCCGCACACGTGCGAGCTCGCCTACATCGGACTGTCGTTCATGACCGAGGCGGAGCGGGCGGCCTTTGGGACCTGGGAAGAGGCGAACGCGTGCCGCGTGCGCGTGCTCTACAGGGAAATGCTGAGTCTCGAGGTCAGGTTGCTCAAGGACGTGCCCGTGTTTTGCATACTGACCAACAGCGCGCCGGTGCAGGCAGAGGAGCGCATCCAGGCGCTCTTCGAGAGCGACCTCGTGAGCGCCGAGGAGGCGATGATCGCCCGTTCGATCGTGCCCTTCTTCAACGTGGTGTGGCAGAATGGCTACTCGCCCCAGCCAACGGCAGGCGCGTTGGTGTGCGCCGCGATGCAGTGCGTGTGCGCGACCGTCGCCGAAGGGCGACGGCGCTCCAGCGACGCGGCGACCACGTTCCGCTCGACGTTTGCGGCCGGGGAGCGCGCGCGCGCACGCCAACTTTTACGGAGCGGGCTGCACCTCAAGGAAATGCCGACCGCCATCGTGAGGTTGGGGTGCTACTCCGACCCCAGTTGGGTGAATCACCAGTACATATCCGCGACCACGCTCGAGCACGCGCTCGAGCTGGCCACCGATCGTTGAATTGCATTTTTTAACGCGTGGGTTCACTTTCTCACCCCCCACACACACATACACACACACACACACACACACCCTAAAACGCCTCCAGCGCCGCAACCAAGCCCGCCTTGGCCACGGGTTGTTGCTTCAGATACGCTTGCCACGGGTTGGGCAGCGGCGGCGGCGGGCAGGGGTCCTCCACCGGGACGCCATTCAAAAGCCCGAGAACGAGGTGGCCCATCTCCGGCGCTTCGTAGGTGCTGCCGCGACCTGCGTGGACGAGCCGCTTGCGATTGAGCACCTCGGCGTGCGCCTCCGCCGGCTCCAGGTTGTGGTCGCGCATGTGCTGGTATAAGATCGCGTCGTTCATGCCGAGCACGCTCTTGTGGCTGTGCGCCTTCTGGCGCAACGCGCGCTTCAGTGGGGTCTCCAGGTTGTAGTCGCGCTCCGAGACCTTGCAGACGACGTTTGTGGAGGCGAGGACGTGGTCGGCTGTCAGCGGCTCCGTGCCCAGCTTCCGCTGACACTTTGGAAACGTCAAGTGGAGCGACGGCGGCGGCTCGCTCGCTTCCTGCCGCAACCCTGGCGGTGGCGGCGGCGGTGGCGGCGGCGACGCCACGAGCGGCACGTCCAGCGCACCGTTCCCGAGGCGCGGCAGCTTGCGCACCTCCGCCAACGTGAAGCGGTGGCGCCACTCGAGGGCCGCTGGGCGCGCGCCGCTGTGCGCGCAATACGGTTGGTGGCGAAGGCCAGAGTCCAGCTCCTCGGGCGAGTAAAACCGCAACGGCTTGTGCCACGCGCCGCGGCCTTCCTCGTCGCACGCCTTGCAGAAGACCCACGAGGTGCGCCGCATCGACTCGAGGCGGTCGTGCTCGTTCACCTCTGGCACCCAATCGTTCCGGACCACCTGGCACGCGCCGTGCATCTTGAAGCGCACGCCGCACCGCCCCACGTCGAGCAGCTTCTCGACCACCTCGGCGTCCTTGCGCCGAAGCTTGGCGCGCTCCTCGTTCTGGCGCTCGTGCCTCCGGATATCCGATTCCGTCTTCTTGGTGGCCTTCTCCGCACGCTTGACCTTGGCGTGCTCGGCCTTGAAGCGCCTCTTGACGTTGGCGATGGCCAACGACACCAGCAGGCTGACCGGCGAAGGCGGGCGCACGCCGCCCGACCGCGTGCTGGTGCGCACCATCTCAGCAGGAAGTGTTACTTAATAAACTGCAAACGCGCACGTGCGCACGGAAGTAGCACACGCACGAGCACCGGCACGCCGCGGTGGTTTGCTACGCGTGCTTGCGGACACCCGGCAACGTGACACACTCCTCAAACCCCAACGCGTTAAAGTTTGCCGTTGCCTCGTCCAGGTAGATGTGCTTCTCGAGCACGTCCATGCGCTCCCACGCCTCGACGATCCAGGGAAACTTTTGGTTCTCGTTGAGCATGGTGCCGCCGCCGTAATGAGACAGTATCCGGCTCCAGCGCACTTGCGCGTCGCCGTTCAGAAAGATCTTGAAGGGCGTGCGCACCGACGATCGCGGCACGCCGGTGCGTTGCAAGCGCGCCAAGCAGCAGAGCTCAAAGAAGACGACGTCCGTGGGGTGGTCGCACACGCGCATGGCCCAGAAGGAGTCGTTGATCGGCACGACTTGCGCGGCCACTCGCTTAATCAGAACGGGCCAAGGACTGCTTGCGCTGAGCATGGCGCAGTGGCGCCGATTGACCGCGCACCAGCTCGCGGCTGCGCGCCCCATCACCTCAACATTGGGGTCGTGAATGCAGGCCAGCACGTGCGAAACCAGATCGGCATTTTCAAGTACACTCGCTTGCGCACACATCACACGAGTACCGAACCGAACCGACCGTGTGTCCCGGGCTGCGCGCGCTTCGGGGCTCCGTCTAAAGCTCAAGGCCCTCGTCCTTTAGCGGTTCGTGAACGCGCGCCGTGCAGCTGATGATCACCTTCCAGGTGTTGGGGCCGTCAAACCCGTGCTCGAATCGGACGTAGCAGCCCTCCGCTGTGCGCAGCTCCTCGAGGTCCTCGGGCAAAAGCTCCTGCAGGTGCTTTGCGCTCGGGAAGAACTCCTGGTTTTTCCGAAAGTCCACGCTCATCTCAAAGTGCGTCGCGCCACTCGAGGAGGCCCGTTCCATCACCACCGCCTTGAACGACTTCCACTCCCTCCTCAGCTTGTCCCCTACCTCGTCCATCTCATACTCCTCGAGGCGCTTGCGCTTCTGCTGGCCAACCCGGGCAGCCGTGGTCAGCTCTTCCGCAAAAGTGCCCATCGAGACGTGGCTGATGCGCACGCACGAGCACCGGCAAGACCTCGACCACGGCCCGGAGGAGCGCAACGGTTGCTTGCGCACCGCATCCAGTGCTCGTGCGTGCG
>ENA-ORDA01003135-ORDA01003135.1-marine-metagenome-genome-assembly--contig:-NODE-3135-length-11793-cov-5.400307_pt1 | contig 11793 bp, 6 predicted proteins | sample MGYA00237778_ERZ508506 | MGnify/ENA primary metagenome ERZ508506 (study PRJEB26177, sample SAMN06267891) | marine metagenome | isolation source: Monterey Bay, California, USA | place: Pacific...
TTCGTTTTCTCGGGTTTAGTGAAGATGAATGACCCTGTAGGATTCAGCTTTAAGCTGGAAGAATATTTCTCAGAGGAAGTTTTGAATTTATCCATTTTCGAGCCTTTTGCGCTCTCCATTGCCGTTCTGTTAGTCATTGCAGAGGTGCTCTTAGGTGCCGCACTAATTTTCGGATTGTATAAACGTTGGACGTTAATCTTGCTCTCGGCAATGATTGGATTCTTTACGTTTCTCACCTTTTGGTCTGCTTATTTCAACCAGGTGACCGATTGTGGGTGTTTTGGTGATGCCATTCCGCTTACTCCGTGGGAAAGTTTCTACAAAGACGTTATTCTCACCGCATTAATTCTTGTTTTATGGTGGGGCAGAGACCAGCTCTTTGATCGATGGCCGAAATGGTTAGTAGGGATAAAATTGGCCGCTATTCCTCTTTTTTGTTTAGGCTTAACCTACCACGTTTTACACCACCTACCTGTGGTAGATTTTAGAGCGTATGCTGAGGGAAATAGTATTGTTGAAGGGATGAAAAGTGCTGAGGAACTGGGCTTAGAGCCGCCTCAGTATGAAGTGATCTACACCATGGAAAACGGGGAAGGTACGCTTCAAGAGATTAGTTCTACCCAGTACGTCAACGAGAAATGGTGGGAGAAGAAAGACTGGAACATGCGCAGTGAGCTTTCGAAAACCATACAGGTAAAAGAAGGCTACGAACCCCCCGTTCACGATTTCAGCATAATGAATGACTATGGTGAAATGACCGACAGCATTCTTCAATTAGATGAAGTTTGGCTTTTGGTAGCCTATAACGTGAGGAAAACGAAGGAGCAAGGTTGGGCTCCAGTTCTTAAAACGGTAGAATATCTGAAGGATCAAGGAATCCCATATATCGTCCTTTCGGCCTCTATGCCAGAGGATTTTATTCCTTTCGGATTTACGGATACAACGGCTTTCGCCTTCACGGATGAAACTACATTAAAAACAATGGTTCGTTCTAATCCAGGCTGGGTAGTACTAAAAAACGGTGTGGTAGACAAAAAGTACCACTTCAACGACAGCCCACATTGATTCGATTCGCACTACAAAAACTAGGACAAGCGCTATTCACGCTTTGGGGTGTAGCGACTTTGGTATTCTTTCTGTTTACCATTGTTCCCGGTGATAGTGCGCAGATGATGTTGGGTAAACGCGAAGATCCTGCAGCATTGGCTGCTGTTCGTGCGAAATACGGGTTAGATAAACCCATTACAGTACAATACGTAAACTACCTCAAGCGCATCAGTCCCATAGGTTGGCCAAACGATCAACACGGCATCTTTAAAGCTCCCGATCTAGGCGAAAGTTTTCAGCGTCAAGGACAACAGGTGAGTAGCTTGATCCGTCAAACCTTTCCGAACACGGCTTTGCTTGCTGTAACTGCTATTGGTTTTGCATTGCTTGTAGGCGGCGCGCTTGGCGCTTGGGTCTCCTACCGGCCGGATTCGTTTTGGGATAAAGCGTTGCTTACATTCAGCTCTTTAGGGATGAGCCTTCCGTCATTTTTTACAGCCGTACTCTTCGCTTGGGTTTTTGCTTATTTGCTTGGACCCTGGACGGGATTGAATTTAACGGGTTCATTGTACAGTGTTGATGATTATAGTGGTGAGCGGTATCTCAATCTGAAAAACCTCATTTTGCCGGCTTTGACCTTAGGTATTCGGCCGGTGGGTGTAATCCTGCAATTGACCCGTAATAGCCTTTTGCAAGTGGGTTCAATGGACTTTATTAGAACGGCTCGGGCCAAAGGGTTACGGGAGCGAACGGTATTTTTTAAACATCTATTGCCTGTCGCTTCAAATCCAATTATTACTACGATAAGTGGTTGGTTCGCATCACTGTTAGCAGGCGCTGTTTTCGTTGAAATTATTTTTGGATGGAATGGCATGGGTAAATTATTGGTAGAAGCTTTAAATACCCGAGATTTGCCGATCACAATGGGTTGTGTACTCGTTATTGCTGCGCTTTTCGTGGTATTAACAACCCTGGTGGATGTATTGTACGCTGTATTGGACCCGCGTATACGCGCAGAATTTTTTTAGAAACACATCAATAGTAAAATAACATGAGAAGAAGAATCGTTGCTGGAAACTGGAAAATGAACACTACTTATACTGAAGCTATGGCTTTAGTTGATGCTCTTAAAGAAAGTCTTACAGAAGAAGTAGTGGGGGAGACAGGAGTGATTATTACTCCGCCGGCATTGTATTTATCCGACATCGTAGAATCCTTAGTTGAGAATCCTTACATCGCTGTAGCGGCTCAAAATTGCCACGAAAAGGAATCGGGCGCATATACGGGGGAGTGGAGTGCGCCGATGCTTGCGTCTTTAGATATTGATGCCGTTATTTTAGGACACAGTGAGCGTCGCGAATATTTTGGTGAAACGAACGAAGCGTGTAACACTAAGATCTCGCAAGCCTTGAATAACGAATTGGCGGCCATTTACTGTATTGGTGAAACATTGGAGGAGCGTAAAAGTGGTGCTTATATGGATGTCATTTTGAAACAATGTGAAGAAGGGCTTGCCGGATTCATAGGTGATGACATGGACAATATTATTCTAGCTTACGAGCCGGTTTGGGCTATTGGCACAGGTGAAACGGCCTCTCCAGAACAGGCACAAGAAGTGCACGCTGGAATCCGCGCTTGGTTAACGGAGCGTTTTGATGCAGAAACGGCACAGGATGTGAGCATTTTATATGGTGGATCGTGTAAGCCGGGTAATGCGGCAGAATTGTTCGCTAAAGTCGATATCGACGGTGGTTTGATCGGTGGTGCATCACTCAATGCCGAGGATTTCACGGCCATTATCGAAGCAAGAACGGAGGCTTAATGACATCTGACACTCCTGTTTATATTGAATTGGCCGTAACGGTTACCCCTTTAGAGCCATTTCGTGATTTATTTATTGCTCAGCTCGGTGAAGTTGGTTTTGAAAGCTTCTCTGAAACTGAAGCGGGTTTTGCTGCCTACATTTTAAAAGAAGCCTATACGGTTTCTGAAGCGTTGGACCGGTTGAAATGGGATGGAGTGAACGTTTCTGTTAAGGAACAAGAGATCGAGCAGGTCAATTGGAATACGGAGTGGGAAACAAACTTTGACCCAATCGAAGTTGATGATCGCGTATACATACGAGCTCCTTTTCATGCAGAACGCAACGGTTTTGAATACCCTATGTTGATTGAGCCGAAAATGTCTTTCGGCACGGGGCATCACCAGACGACGCACATGATGATCCAATGGCTATTGGAGACATCATCAGAGCATTGCGATGTATTAGACATGGGTTGTGGCACGGGTATTCTCGGCATTTTAGCTGGAATGCGTAGCGCAAAATCGGTACATGGGATCGATGTAGATACCTGGTGTATCGACAATACACTAGAGAATGCAGAACGTAACGGAGTTCCTATGTCAGCCGCTTTAGGTGGTTCAGAAGTTTTAGAGGACACGTACGATCTCATCCTTGCAAATATTAACTTGAATGTGCTATTGGCGGATCTTTCCCACTACGAAAAGGCTTTGCGTGCGGGTGGAAGCATTTTCTTTAGCGGATTTTATGAAGATGACGTGCCTACGCTGCGTGCTGCAGCGGAAGCATTAGGCCTTAGCTTTGATGGAATGAAAGCCCGCGAGCAGTGGCGCAGTATTAAAATGGTGAAATAGCGCATGCGAAAATTTGGGTTACTTCTTGCATTGATTGTTTCTTTTGGTCTTCAGGCACAAAAAGTGACCCGTTTTACTTCCATAGACGCATTTTCTGAAGAGTTCGAGAAGCTCATTACGGTCTCAAAAGAGTTAGACGGCGTTTTTAAGGACTCTTTGGTTCCTAATTTTTTAGCAGCGGTAGATTACGAACAAGAAGATCTCTGGCTAGACTATGCGAATCAACTTTTGCGAAAACGATTAGACGATGCGCAAACGTGGGAGCCGCTTCTGCGCACCCTCATTTATGTTGCGGAAAACGAAGAATATGATCGTTTTGGAACACTTATCAAGCATTTCTACGGCTTCTCTAAAAAGAATCCCTCCAGTAGGATTCGTTCGTATCAAAATCAGTTTTACCGCAATCTTGTAAAACATGAATTCTCGGAACCTGGAGCCCTGGTTTGGAAGGCACCGGCAAGTCTATGGGCTTTACAGTTTATCGAAGGCGAACCGCAATTCGAACTGGAATTAGTAGATATCGTAGGTTTAAATGGTGGTGATAGCACCATGGTCATGGGGGTGAATGGTGTTTTTTACCCGCGTAAAGGGTTGCTGAAGGCCCAGGGCGGAACCATTATCTGGTCTCGAGCCGGACAACTCGAAAAGGAAGTGTATGCGGAATTAGGGTCATGGACCTTAGAGGTAAATAAGTCAAATTTTAAAGCCGATAGCGTCACACTTTTTGCCTCCGAATTTTATGACGAACCACTTCAAGGTATACTGGAAGATCGTGTTTCTTCTGTAAACTTAAAGGATGCGCGCTTTCCAAAATTCACGTCATATCGCAACGATTATATTCTAGAAAACCTATATCCTGAGGTTCATTTTAAAGGTGGAATAGGGGTTGCTGGGGCTCAGTTTTATGGAACAGCTTCAGACAGTGCACTGGCTGCATTAAAATTTACCTATAAATCGGACACAGTACTCACACTTAAAGGACGGAGTTTCCTCTTTAAAGACAGTTTACTTAGCTCGAAACGTGTGGAAGTTATTGCTCATTTAGGCGCGGATAGTATTTACCACCCGTATTGTGAAATGCGTTACGATTCACGTGTGGGTCAGGTGCGTGTTATTCGCTTTGAAACCGGCCTGGGATTGGCATCTTTTACAGATTCTTACCACGCATTGGACATGAGCGTGGACCAATTAGTTTGGATTCAGGGTACGCCTATCTTGAATTTTAAGAACCTCAATCTAGGTTCCGGGCAAGCGGCTGTCTTTGAGAGCAAGCAGTATTTTCGGGTCCAGCGCATGGAAGAAATTGCAGGGCTTCAGAAAAACCATCCGTTACGCGAATTAAGAGACGCTGCTTATGCCTATGGGTATGAGAATATACCTTTAAAGGATCTAACTTACTCCCTTCGGATGGCTCCAGAAGAAGGGGAGCTCTTTCTTTACCACATGGCTATTCAGGGGTTTGTGACCTTTGATGTAGACGAGCAGACCATTAGCCTAACCGATCGTTTGTTTGAATATTTATTGAATTGGGAAGCAAAAAGAGACTACGATGTCATCCAATTCGTTTCTCGCACCTCTGCCGGAAACAACGCGCAAGTCAGTTTGTTGAATTATCAAATGGATATTGCTGGTATTTCGCGCATTACAGTGAGCGATTCTCAAGAAGTGGATCTCTACCCTCGCGGCGGTCGAATCACGGTTAACGAGGGTATGGATTTTGATTTCGATGGACGAATTAATGCAGGACTCTTTAGTTACTGGGGACAAGACTATTCGTTTGACTACGATTACTTTAAAATAGACATGCCACAGCTGGATTCCATGCGCTTCAAAGTAAAGGAATTTAATCACAAGCCTGGAGAGCGCGCGGCTTTAGTAAACGTTCAGACGGTCCTCCAAGATTTACAGGGACAGCTGCTTATCGATCAACCGGATAACAAAAGTTCTAAAGAATACCATCCCGAATACCCCATTTTCCAGGCGCTCAACAATTCGTTTGTTTACTACGATCATCCCCGCATTCATGGAGGTGTTTACGAGCGGTCAAACTTCTATATGGCACTGGAGCCCTTTACCATAGACTCCCTGGGGAACACGACCACAGACGGTATTTTATTTGATGCGACCTTTCATAGTGCAGATATCTTTCCCGTATTCGCTCAGCCCTTATCAGTTATGCGCGATTATAGTTTAGGTTTTAAGACTAAAATGCCACCAACGCCAGTATATAAGGCCTCAGGAACATATACAGGCACATTGGCTTTATCTAATCAGGGATTACATGCGGAAGGTGCATTGGATTATTTACAAAGCCATACGGTTTGTCCTGATATCTTATTCTTCCCGCTTCAAGCGAGCGGTCGCGCTGCCACCTTCGCTGTAGAAGAAAGTACAACAGGTATGGGTTATCCATATGCCTCTGGTACGAGCAATCCGTTCGTTTGGATGCCGTATGAGGATTACATAAGAGCAGAAACGCGCGAAACGCCTTTTGCCTTGTATGGGTCGCCTGATGTTGCGGGTGAGGGTTCGTTGACCTATGGTGGACAAGGAATGTTCGGTACTGGGGAATTACGCTACGGAACTGCGAAGCATACTAGTGAGGCGGAGGGTTATCAATTCTTCCGCCGATCCTTTGTTTCTGCGGATCAGGATTTCAGGGTGAAAACTAAAATTGATGATGAGCAATGGGCCTTCCAAATGTTAGCTTCATCTGCTGAGGTAGACTTCGATAAGCAGGAGGGAGTCTTCGATAAATTGGACCCGCACAGTACGTTAGAATTCCCAGCGAACCAATTCATGGCGTACATGGATCATGCGGAGTGGGATATGGCCAAAGCGACCGTTGACATCAAGCATACGCAAGACTACCAGGCTTACCTAGTGAGCACGCATCCAAGGCAAGACAGTTTAGATTTTACAGCCGCTTACGCCCGCTTCGCACTCGCTCCGAGCGTCTTGGAAGCTTTTGATGTACCACAGATTGATGTTGCTGATGCTTCTGTTTATCCCGATAGTGGTTATGTAGTTATTCGGATTAACGCTGAAATGGACCCGCTTGAGCATTCTAAAATTTTAGCAGACCGATTCACAAAGCTTCATAACTTCTACGAAACAACCGTACGTATTCGTGGCAAGTACCGCTACACTGCGCACGGTATGTACGACTACATTGATGAGGAGGAGAGTACTTGGCCCATCGCTTTTGAGAGTATTGCACCAGATACTGCGGGGGTCACATTAGGCCGTGCGATTATTGAGGAAACAGACGATTTTTACATTAGCCCTTACTTTGCTTATCGCGGTAAGGTGGAACTCCATGCGGACCAATTACCAATGTTCTTCATGGGCTCCATTCTCATCCAGCACGATTGTCGCAACCTTCAGACCACCTGGTTTGACATAGCTAGTTTCATTGATCCGAATGACATCGTTATTGAACTTCCGTTTAACGATCCTAATAAGCTTAGTGACAACACTTTTAATGGCGTCTATATTTCTCAAGACAGCTTAGGTGGTCATTCTAACTTCCTATCGAAATATGCAGATCGCGCAGATATTGAAGTGCTTTCTTCGGATGGGATTCTATACTACGATGGCCAGGAGCAGGGCTATGTTGTGACGACTTACGAAAAGCTTAAAGATTTTACGCTACCAGATCCTTATTTGATCTTCCATAACTACGATTGTGACTTATACGGTACAGGGCCGCTTAAAGTATTAGACAATACGGGTGCTGTGACCACGGCATTAGCAGGTGCTGTTCGCCATGATCTTGTCGAAGATGAGGTGAGTATTGATGCGGTAATGACCTTAGATGCACCCCTTGATGAAAAAGCCTGGGAGGCTGTGGCTCAGCTGTTCTATGATGGCTCAGGTGCCCTCCGAAGTGACGAGACGGCGTACATCGACGGTATTTATGCATTATTGGGTCAAAAAGACGGAGGCGAATTCCTGGAAAATATAGGACTGCACGAAAACGAAGGCAAATTCCCGCGATTCTTGCGTCAGAGTTTGGTCATGAGTGAGGTTAATCTGACTTATAATGGCAGATACAAGAGTTTTATCAGCGAGGGTAAGGCTACGATTCAGAACATCTATAATCAACCGGTCTTTGCAGAAGTGTCCTGTCTCATTGAAGTGAAAGAACGTCGACGTGGTGGTGAAATTATTCTCTATCTGGACAATGGAACGGACTACCTGTACCTTTCTTTTAAGGGCATTGTAATGAGTCTTCGCAGTAGTGACGAAGCCTTTAATCAGGCTATACTGGATAAAGATGCTAAAGAGCGCAGTATCAAAGCTAAAGGCGATGCTCCTGCCTTCACCTACAATCTCGCTGGAAAAGGTAAAATCATGTTATTAAAACGCAGATTTGGTATTGAAGAATAACCCGCCTTACCCTTATCTTTGTGGCATGAGTTATCAGGAAGAATACCAACAATCAACAGCTACTGTCGCCCAGCGAGAGTATAACCTGGTATTGTTTAATGATCAAGAAAACACCTTTGATTTTGTAATCGAGGTATTGTGTACTGTTTGTGATCACACCGAAGAGCAGGCCGAACAATGCGCTTGGATCACCCACTATAAAGGTAAATGTCAGGTCTTAACAGGCGACCTAGATGATCTCAAGGTCAAGGCAGAGCTGATGGGGGATGTAGGCTTAACCGTTGAGGTTCAGTAACTCGCGACCAGCTCCTCGTTTCATGGTTGATTTTATCTCAAAAAATCTGTACCACCCCTTTTTGAATTAACTTTTTGCTCTATATTTGCCACCCCGCGAGGGAATGATGGCCGTGTAGCTCAACTGGATAGAGTACTTGACTACGAATCAAGCGGTTGAAGGTTCGAATCCTTCCTCGGTCACATACTGAAAAGCACTTGTTAGCAATAGCAGGTGCTTTTTTTTATACCTTGTATTTCAGTGTGTTAATATTAAAGTAGACGTTGTTCATACCTCTTATCTAGTCTTTAGCTATTGAGGTTTCCCCAGAGATGTAGGCTAAAATGAAACAACAAACTACTGTAGATTCATTAGATTTATATTAAACTAATACAGCTATGAAGCTACTATCTGCAATTGTAGCAGTACTGATGTCAGTATCTGCTTTCAGTCAAGACCTTGTTGAATACGAGAACGAAACCCTCACACAGAATTGTACAAATTTAATGGGTAATCAAATCAGGGATGTCATTAAACTCGATAATGATGATTTTGTTTTTTTAACGGACAATTTTAAGCTCACCAAAGTGGACTCTAATTTTGATACAATTTGGCACAATAGTCAGTTAGATACAACCGGTAATGGACTGAATAAAATTCAAGCAACTTTCGATGGTGGATTCATTGGGGTAGGCGGTGGTCCTTCCGGTCAGCTATTTAAATTAGATGCGTTTGGAGATACTACATGGGCTAAGCCAGTTCAAGTTTTCAATGGTCCATTTGGAGGCTTTGGTATTAGAGATGTAATACAAACCTCGGATAGCGGTTTTGCATTTATCGCAATTTATGGACATATGTTCGCCAATTCTATCATTGTCAAAACAGATAACGACGGCGATACATTGTGGGTTAGAAAAAATATTTTCCCAGGTATTATTTCATCCGACAAACAAGCTAGAACGATCAGCGAAGCGAATAACGAAGATCTTATTATCAGCGGCTCTATTAAGCTAGGTCCCCCGACGTATAGTGAGCTGTCGTTTTTGTATAGATTAGATTCCAACGGGGACAGTCTTTGGGCTAAAACCTATGCTGATCTTGAATTTAACGCTTTAGAAATAGATGGAAATCAAGACTTTATAATAGCCGGTGAGGGAAAAAACAGCACTAATACGGCTGAACCATTAATAATTAAAATAAACAACGCAGGTGATACGCTTTGGACTAAAACCGTAGCAGCAGAAAGTATAAATAACGTTACTCTCGTTAACGGAGGTTACGCTTTCGTGGGTTCAAAAGAGCCTGTGGCTTCGTTCATCAGCTCTTTCTTATACAGAACGGATAATAATGGCGATTCATTATGGTCAAAAGTATATCCCGCTGATACGACTGATCGAGAACAGGAGATGATATTTGTCTTAAGTAATAAGGACTATTTGATGGTCGGAAATAAGTTTTCGACTCAATCCTTTTCTCCCTACCGTACCATGGATTACCGCATTCATGTTGATTCTCTTGGTATTTGTAGGTCGGTAGGTGTGGAGGAAATAAATTATCATTCAATAGCACTAAGTCCAAATCCAAATGTGGGGTATTTCAGTGTGAAAGTGGACCACGAGAATATAGGATCTACCTATCGTATTTACGACAGCCTTGGACGTACGGTTGATAGTGGAATTCTTAGTGAAGAATCTAAAGCAATCGATCTTTTAGACAAGCCTAAAGGCCTGTATATATTGAAAGTTACAAATGGAAAGGTGCTAGAAACATTGAGGGTGGTCGTTAAGTAAAAACGATATGGGTTTTTAGACCTCCGCATCCATCAAATCCGTCACTACATGGTAACGCGGATCCTCAATGGAGCTCTGAATATATTTCGCAAAATTGGGATTGGCTTTTTCTAAAATGGTCGTACACTCAGGACTCAGATGTGTCAGCGTAACTTCTTTTCCTACAGCGATGTATTTATCAATGACACGTTCGATTGCTTCGATACCACTGTGATCGCTAACGCGGCTTTCAATAAAGTCAATTTCAATTTTCTTTGGATCCGCTTTGATTTCGAATTTAGAAGCAAAGCTTTGTGTTGAACCAAAGAATAGAGGCCCCCAAATCTCATATACTTTAGTACCGTCTTCTTTTACACGTTTACGTGCACGGATGCGAATTGCGTTTTCCCATGCAAATTTCAATGCACTCATGATCACCCCAGCAATCACGGCTACGGCTAAATCTTGCCAAACGGTAATAGCACTGACCGCAATAAGAACAAAGGCATCAGCAGCAGGGATTTTTCGTAGGATGCGGAAACTCGACCAGGCAAAGGTGCCAATCACGACCATGAACATTACACCAACCAATGCTGCAATAGGAATTTGCTCGATCAATGGTGCTCCAAAAAGAATGAAGGAAAGTAATCCCAATGCAGCAACAATACCTGAAAGTCTGCCACGACCACCAGAATTCACATTAATAATACTTTGTCCGATCATTGCACAGCCGCCCATTCCACCGAACAAGCCATTGATGAGATTTGCGGAACCTTGAGCGATACATTCTCTATTGCCTGAGCCTCGTGTCTCTGTCAGATCATCTACTAAATTCAGCGTCATTAAGGATTCAATCAACCCTACTGCCGCTAATAAAAACGCTGTAGATAAAACTGTTCCCCAATGTCCTTTGATCGTATCAAAAAGATTGAAAATCTCAATTTGGAATGTAGGAAGTCCACCTTTAAGACCTTCGCCACCACCTTCGCGGATAAATGAACCTACCGTACTTACATCAAGTCCAGCACCAATGGTGATCGCTGCGACTACTATAATAGCCGCGAGTGCTGCAGGAACGACCTTCGTTACCTTCGGCAGCAACCACATAATGGCCATGGTAAGACCTACAAGACCCAACATTGTAAACAATTCGCTGCCTTGAATCCATGCAGCCTCGCCGTCCGTTACACGCTTAAACAAGCCCAATTGGCTTAAGAAGATGACAATGGCTAAACCATTCACGAATCCCATCATTACGGGATGGGGGATGAGGCGCACGAATTTCCCCAGTCGAAATAACCCCGCGAGGATTTGTATAGCACCAACAAACAAAAGGGTAATGAACAGCCAGTACAGGCCTAGATTTGTAATGGGTTCTGCCAATGTCAAACCCACCGTATTCCCTTGTTGAATTAAATGAACCATGACAACAGCCATTGCTCCAGTGGCTCCAGAAATCATCCCAGGACGGCCACCGAACAAAGAGGTGATTAACCCCATCATGAAGGCACCGTAAAGCCCAACAAGTGGGTCAATTCCCGCCACGAAGGCGAAAGCCACTGCTTCAGGAACCAATGCTAGTGCAACGGTGATCCCAGATAAAATATCATTTTTAGGATTGCCAACGAAGTTGTTGAAGAGTCGTTTCATAGAATG
>ENA-ORDA01003140-ORDA01003140.1-marine-metagenome-genome-assembly--contig:-NODE-3140-length-11785-cov-4.517595_pt1 | contig 11785 bp, 12 predicted proteins | sample MGYA00237778_ERZ508506 | MGnify/ENA primary metagenome ERZ508506 (study PRJEB26177, sample SAMN06267891) | marine metagenome | isolation source: Monterey Bay, California, USA | place: Pacific...
TTACCAGTACTTTCTGGCCCAAACAATACTATTTTTACGAGATTAATGTCTTCTTGTCTAAGGTCTTTTTCCATGCGAAATATCCTACTATTGCTATAAATGTAAATCCTAAATATTGAAAGCTAGTAAATGTAAACCCTTTATAAAAATACAAGGGAACAGAAATAATATTTCCAACAATCCAAAAGATCCAATTTTCTATTTTTTTCTTTGCCATTAACCACATTCCAACAAAGAAAATTGCCGTTGTAATGGTATCTACATAGGCAACCCAGCTAGTCCATTTATTAAATGTTTTATAAACAATATATACAAAGAATAAAGTGGCTATAAAGATAACAATTCCAATCTTTTTCTCTTGCTCATTTGTAACAGATATGGGTGTCATTTGAGTATTGTCTACTTTTCTTGTCCAGATGTACCATCCATAGATGCTCATCATAAAGTAATAGGCATTAATCATCATGTCTCCTAGTAATTCCCATTTCAATAATAAATAAACAAAAATAGAAGTACTAATCATGCCTGATGGAAATACCCAAATATTGTTTTGTTTAGAATACCAAACAGACATAAAGCCAAAAATAACGGCAGTAATTTCTAGGAGTGTATCTGCAGAAGAATAGTCTGCATACTGACCAAAAAAGAAATCAAAAATATGGTTCATAAGTGCTGCGGTCTGATGTTACTATTTTTAAATTCAAGACAGCGTTTTCTTGCTGTTCTAGAGATGTTTTTATCTCTTTAGTTAGGTAAGGCATTAATTCATCATAGTCACCATAAATTTGTGTACTCATTGGGTTTTCTAATACAGTGAATTTAGAATCTCTTAGTTTTTTAATAAACTTACTAATGGGTGCTTCAAAATTATCTTGAAGAGGCATTAAGGTAAGTTCAACTGATATTTTCATGTATAGCTTCTTTTTTTATGATGTTAAAAAATGCCGGGTCTTTTTCAAAAGCAGTTCCAATTACTACCAAATCTGCACCAGCAGTATAGGCAGTTGTTAATTGATGAAGAGTTTGTATACCACCTCCAACAATTAAAGGGATGCTTAGGTTGTTTTTCACAAGAGAAATAATAGTAGACTTTACAGGGGTTTTAGCTCCTGAACCCGCCTCTAAATAAATTATTTTTTTACCAGAGAACTCTCCTGCTAAGGCAGTTTTAAGAATTAACTCTGAGTTTGTTTGACAGATAGGCTTAGAACTACTAACTCTTTCTACAGCACTTTCTTTTCCGCCATCTACTAATATATAGCCTGTAGGCAGTACCTCTAGATTAGATTCTTTAACTTGTATAGCGGCTTGTACCTGTTGTTCTATTAAATATTCTGGATTTCTACCCGAAATAAGACTTAAGAATAAAATCCCATCAGCTTTATTTGATACTTGATTTGCACTACCTGGAAAAATAATAATCGGCAACGAAGTTGCTTTTTTTAGCTCAATTACAACATTTTCTATGCAGTTATTTTTATCAGTACTTCCTCCCACAAAAATATGAGTAGCAATAGATAGATGGATTAATTTAACAAGAGTAGGAAGCCGTTCTATCTCAATTTTTTCAGGATCAATTAAAACAGCCATAAGTTGTTTGCCTGTTTTTTTTGCTAGGAGTATGTCTTGATAAATATTCACAATAGCGAAAATAAGAAGTTCTTAATACAAATACATCCTTTCACTAGAAATTTACATGGATAAAGTATTTTTTCTGAATTGAAACACGCTATTTTAAAAAGCATAGACGCAGGTAAAGCCTTCAAATTCTAAAAAGTGAATTGCATGACTAGAAACATGTCCTTCATACTTAATAACACCAGTTGTTTTTTTGTCTGAAAAAGCAAAATCTTCTATATATATATGATGTAAGAATCTCAATTTTTTCTTTCCATAAATTTTATACAAAGATTCTTTAGCGCCCCATACAATAGTTAATTTACTTACCAATGCATCATGATTGGCTATAGTATTGTATTCTTTTATGGGTGTAAATTTATGAGCAATCTTTACAATTTTATCTCGTTGCTTTTCTACATCTATTCCTACAGGCTGCTTTTTAGAAATAATAACGGCTGTAAATGTAAAAGAGTGTGTGATAGAAATATAGCTTCCATCTTTTAAATGAGGCTTGCCAAATTCATCATAGTATACATCAGCATCTGCATAACCAACCTGTTGTAATAGATGTCTAATACTCATAAAGCCTTGCTGGTGTAGCGCAGATTTCATAGACCTTAATCTGCTTTGACTATTTTCTGTGAGTTCTATACCAAGAGTTAAATCATCTATAGTCTCCTGTATCTTCCAGATCAGAACCTTTGTAAAATCATTCACATGGATGGTCTTGTAAAGTGGCATGTTTTAAAAGTTATTATGTAACTTTGCAGTCTTTAAATTAGATAAATATAACAATAATAATGAGTACAAATAAAGCTACCTACGTACCCTACAAAGTTAAAGATATTTCTTTAGCGGCTTGGGGAAGAAAAGAAATAGAATTAGCAGAGGCAGAAATGCCAGGTTTAATGTCTTTACGAGAAGAGTATAAAGACCAACAACCTCTTAAAGATGCTAGAATTGCCGGATGTTTACACATGACCATTCAAACAGCGGTGTTAATTGAAACATTAATAGCTTTAGGAGCAGAAGTTACTTGGAGTTCTTGTAATATTTTTTCTACTCAAGATCAGGCAGCAGCAGCAATTGCCGAGGCTGGAATTGAAGTATATGCTTGGAAAGGAATGAATGAAGAAGAGTTTGAATGGTGTATAGAACAGACTTTATTTTTTGGAGAAGATAAAAAACCATTAAATATGATTTTAGATGATGGTGGAGATTTAACCAATATGGTCTTAGATAGATATCCAGAATTAGTGTCAGGTATTAATGGTTTGTCTGAAGAAACAACCACGGGAGTTCACAGATTGTACGAAAGAATGAAAGCTGGAACCTTACCAATGCCTGCCATTAATATTAATGATTCTGTAACCAAATCTAAATTTGATAATAAATACGGATGTAAAGAATCTGCAGTAGATGCTGTTAGAAGAGCTACAGATATTATGTTGGCTGGTAAAAGAGTAGTGGTTTGTGGTTATGGTGATGTTGGAAAAGGAACTGCAGCCTCTTTTAAAGGAGCAGGTTCTATTGTAACGGTTACAGAAATAGATCCTATTTGTGCCTTACAAGCTGCTATGGATGGTTTTGAAGTGAAGCGTTTAGAAACCGTTATGGGAAATGCAGATATCATTATTACAACCACAGGAAATAAAGACATTGTTAAAGGAACACATTTTTCATCTTTAAAAGACAAAACAATTGTGTGTAATATTGGTCATTTTGACAATGAACTAGACATGGCTTGGTTAAATGAAAATTATGGTGATACCAAGGTTGAGATTAAGCCTCAGGTAGACAAATATACCATCAATGGGAAAGACGTTATTATTTTAGCAGAAGGTCGTTTGGTAAACTTAGGTTGTGCAACTGGGCATCCAAGTTTTGTAATGAGTAACTCATTTACAAACCAAACCTTAGCTCAGATAGAACTTTGGACAAATATTGAAGCTTACAAAAACGAAGTGTATATGTTACCAAAACATTTAGATGAAAAAGTAGCTAAATTACACTTAGCTAAAATTGGTGTAGAGCTAACAGAATTACGTTTAGATCAAGCAGATTATATAGGCGTAAAACAAGAAGGTCCTTTTAAACCAGAGTACTACAGATACTAAAAATTAATACTTTTAAATAAAAAAACCTCTCATTTCGAGAGGTTTTTTATCTTTAGCTTCTAATACAAATTCATGGCACTTTCTAAAAAGATAGGTTTACTCATAGCTCCGCTACTATTTTTTGTAGTTCTTAACCTGCCTTTTCATTTGGTTTCTGAAACTGGCGATGCTGTGATTGCTGTTGCTATTTGGATGGTTCTTTGGTGGATTACCGAAGCTGTTCATATTGCTGTTACAGCCTTGTTGCCACTTATTTTATTTCCATTGCTAAAAGTAATGCCAGCAGCAGATGTAGGCGCCAATTATGGAAGTCCTATTATCTTTTTATTCTTTGGAGGCTTTATCTTGGCATTGGCGCTAGAGAAAGTTAATTTGCATAAAAGAATTGCCCTAACCATTATAAAGATGACTGGGACTACACCCAACAAAGTCATTTTAGGGTTTATGATTGCCACAGCTTTTATGAGCATGTGGATTAGCAACACCGCAAGTACTGTAGTAATGTTGCCTATTGCTATTTCTGTGATTAAATTGCTCATAGATGACCAAGACGGGTTTACCAAAGGAGACAAGAATTTTGCCTTAAGTATAATGCTAGGAATTGCTTTTTCTGCCAATGCAGGAGGAGTTGCAACCGTTATAGGAACCCCACCAAACTCTGTATTAATTGGCTTATTAGAAAGCGAGTACAACACACAAATATCTTTTTTAAAATGGATGACCATGGGATTGCCATTTTCTATAATGATGGTAAGCTTATGTTATTTGGTGCTGGTTAAAATAATGTTTCCTTGCAACAATATTAAATTTTCAACTTCGGCCAATGTTATTTCTGACGAATTAAAAAATTTGGGGAAAATATCTAAACAAGAAAAAAGAGTGCTCACCATTTTTGCCATTACGGTTTCTTTATGGATTACCAGAACCCTAATTAATTATATTTTTCCTGGCTTACAATTATCAGACACCATTATTAGTTTAATTGGAGCCATCTCTTTGTTTGCGATTCCAATGAATTTCAAAAAAGGCGATTTTGTGTTGCATTGGAATGATACCAGCAAACTAGCTTGGGGTATTTTATTGCTGTTTGGTGGAGGTTTGGCCTTGGCAAAAGGAATGGCGTCTAGCGGATTGGTAGCTGTTATTACAGAAGGCATTAAAAGTGGAGGTTTTAGCCCAATAATTGTAGTGTGTTTGCTTATTGTTTTAATGTTGTTTATGACAGAACTCATGAGCAATGTTGCATTGGTAGCTGTATTGGCTCCAGTGGTTGCAGGTATTGCTATTGGTTTAAACATTCCTATTTTAAATGTATTGATTCCTGTAACCATGGCAAGTAGTTGTGCCTTTATGCTGCCCATGGCCACCCCACCAAATGCCATTGTATTTGCCAGCGGCTATGTAAAAGTGAGTGAAATGGCACGTGCTGGAGTACTTCTAAATCTCTTAGCTGTAGGCTTACTTATTTTGTATTACATATTTGTAATTCCATTTATTTTTTAACCCAACCAAACTTCTCTGTCTAAACTCATTCTTTCACACATCTAACCACGAACTTTCTTGTTTTTCTTGGTTTGTCTTTAATATGGTGATCGTGTGAATGATTTACTAGTCTATTATTATATGCATGGGTATGCCATGTACTGTCAATTGTTTGGTCGTTTCTTAACCAAAAAGTTAACCCTTCTTTTATTAATTTGAACTTGTTTCCTTGCACCCATCCACTTGGGCGAAAGTTTAATGGATTTGGGTCCATAATAAATTTAAAATCTATGTCTGTAAATGAATAACCACTAGCAACTTGGTAGCGTGAATTATTTTTAAAATCTTCACTTGTAAATATGTTATATGAAACATTTCTTTCTCCTAATATCATATCTAAATATTTCTCCCATTCTTCTATTGTTGGTATGCGAAAGTTATTAGGGCAAACTTGATTAGTTTCTTCATACGGGTAATAGTAACCATCCAAAGCAATACCATTAATTTCTTTAGGGTTTAAATGACAGTTTGCTGTTTTAAATTTCATGTTTTCAGCCAACCATATTGTGCTATCTATCATGATAGTTTGATAGACCTTTCCATCTCTGATATCAATAATTTCTCCTTTCTTATGAATGACTTGAGATTTTAGAGATACATTAATAATTAAGGCAAGAATTGTAAAGTATGTACTAGGTTTCATTTTATTTAAATTAAGCATAATTTATAGAGTCTTTAAATCTGTTTCTGCTGAGTTATTATTTTTTATTAAAAATTTATTCTAAAACTCACATTAGGTGTTAAGCCTAAAGAATTCATATTTATTGTTTTGATGATGTTATTTTCATCTAAATTATAGTAAGTGTTTAGTATGTTTTTAGTGTCCAATAAATTCCAAATAGATAGACCAATTCTACCTTTGAATTTAAACGTATAGTTCATGGAGAAATCTACTCTAAAATAGTTTTTCAAATTATTGCTATTAACAGTATTAAAATTTATTGTGTTATTCGTATCTAATGGATTTGTAGTATTTATACTCGTAAATGGCTTTCCATTATGCCAATTGCCGGCAATTGCAAAATTAAATTGATTTACCTCTACTGATGTATTTAAAGACAAAGAATGTCTAATGTCTTGATTTGTAGGAAAATAACTATTGTTGTTCAATCCTTCTAAAAAAATAGAATTATTATTAAAATTATAGGTTACCCAAGTTTTTATATTCTTAAATTTATTATGAACTAGAAGTTCTAAACCAGAAGATTTTTGATTACCATTGGTATTCGAAAACTCAAATTGATTTTGAAAACCTTGGCCTCTAGAAGTTACTCCATCAATTCTCTTTAAATAAGTTTCTGCAGTTACAATAAAGTTTTTTTTCTTGTAACGCAACGCAAGAGAAACTTGTTTACTCCTCAAAATGGGTATATTGTTATTATTTGAAAGAATCCATCGTTTATTTTCTACACCTAAAAAATCTTGAGGTAAATCTATAATCTGACTTGTAACTTGACTTTTCATTTCTCCTAAAAACTCTAGTTTAAAATCATTTAAAAAATTATAATTTAAACTGATTCTTGGTTCAAAATTAAACACATCAAACTTTTCAAAATAATTATTTCTAAACCCTATTTTACCATTAAACTTATTGGCATCTGATTGATAAGTCAATTCATAAAACAAAGAATGAGTTAAAACCACCTCTTTTATAGATCTTTGAAAACTAGGAGAAACTACATCTTCAGCATTTGTTATTCCAGCTTCATTTAATTGATAGCCAAAAGAAAGATTTAATTGATCTGAAACTTGATATTTTCCATGCAATTTTAATCCATTTTCCTGGATTAAATTTTCTTGATTTAGGATTTGATTTGTATTGCCGTTTATTAAATTATTAACTGTAGAAAATTGAGAATATTTAGAGAAGAAAAGTTGTGCATCAAGTTCTAAATTATTTTGTTCAAAATGATAATCTGTACTTATAGCAAACGTATTTTGTGATAAATTGTTGGGCACTAAAAATGAATTGGTATTTTGAGTATTGTTATAGATCAGATTATTGTTAACATTTATAAAATTTAATTGTATTTGATGTTTTTTTGAAAATTCATGATAAATTGTTGTGGAAATATCATAGAAAAAAAACTTTTCATTTTTAGATGTATTTTGATCATTATTTGGGTTCAAGTCTGAATCTTGAAAAATTCTATCAAAAAAATTATTGTAAGTAATCGTTTTAAAATATCAGTATATGCTCTTCTTACTGAAAATTGCAACTCTGTATTTTTACTCAATGGGGTAATTAACAAAGCATCTAAACTAATTAAATCAAGGCCAAATCCAAATTTAGTTTCTTTAGTATCAGATTTTTTATTATTCATTTCTATAATACTTGAAACTCCATCTCCATATTTAGGACTTGTACCATTTTTTAGAAGATTAACTTCTTTTATTAAGTAAGGATTAAAGGGTGAAATTAAACCAAAAAAATGCCCTGTTTGGTACATTTTAATATTATTCCATAAAAACAAATTTTGATCATGAGTGCCCCCTCTGATATTAATATCAGAGAGCTTTTTATTTGCATTTAAAACCCCAGGTAAAGATTGTATAGATTGAAGAATGTCAGGTTCTGCTAAACCAGGGAGTATTTTAAATTCATCTGGTTTTATGGTTATTTTTCCTCCTTTTTTTACAGATATTCCTTTGGTAAGAATGTTATTTAAAATAATTTCATCTAAAATTGTGATTTTTTCTGATTCTTCTCTTTTAAAAATAATTATTTGCCCGTCCTTTAGTAGTGTGAATTTTAAATTTGTCTCTGAGAAAAGTTTTTCTAATAACAACTGAGTTTTAAGATTTTTTTTTGGTTTATTAACCCTAATATCTTTTATAACATCATTAGAATAATTAAAATATACGTTGTTTGTTTTTTCAATAAGATTTAATGCATCTATTAAAAAAATCTTTGTTTTAGTGTTTTGAGAAAAAGAAAATTGTAAACAAAAAAGCAAACATATTAAACTAAAATTTTTTTGAATTTTAATCATTTTTTGATAAAGTTATGCTATTGTTTTTCTTTTGAATTTTTAGATTAAGTGGCATCGTAATAGATTTTAAAGCTACGTTTTCATTATTGTAAACAAAAGAACCTGTAAACTTTTCATCAACATTAAAATTGGCTTTTATTTTAACATTGTAATGTCTTTCAAACTCTTTTAAAACGTATTTTATAGGTGTGTTTTTAAATGAACTTTTGTTACCATTCCATTTACTAAGATTTTTTTTGGTATTTCTTGTATCTATAGTTTTATTATCAATTACTAAAAATTTATCACCCGCATGTAACACCTTTTTTGAGTTTTTATAAGAAACTAAAACCCTCCCTTCATAGCAGATGGTTTCAAAATAATTAGTTCTAGAAATTACATTAAATTTTGTCCCTAAAACTTTTACTGAAGCATCCTTAGTACTAACGGTAAATTCTTTTCCTTTCTCAACCTCAAAATAAGCCTCACCTTTTAAAGTAATATTCCTGTCCCAATTAAATCGTTTTATTAGTACACTACTAGAAGCATTAATAGTTGCTTTTGAATTATCTGGAAGGGTTAAAACGGTAGTTTCACCAATCAGTGTTGATACTTCTTTTTTGCTAGTACTATAGAAAAAAGTACTAAAACCTAAGATAAATATTGCAGCAATTCTAGCAATAAAATTGTAGGATATTATTTTGGTTTTCTTTGTTTTTTTATGTTGAAGTTTTATTTTCAGTTTTGAAAACTCTATTTCTTCATTAAAATTAGCTGTTAATTTAGCCTCTTTTAAATCTTTTGTTAAACCGGTAAGAAATGAAAAGTCTTCTAACCTATTAAAAGCAATTTCTTCTTCTGAAGTTAGTTCGTTGTCTAACCATTTTTTTATTAAATATTCTTTTTCCATTATATTTAAATTAGACTTTAATTTTATAATTTTCTTTAATAGATTTTATAGCTCCATAAATTCTTTTTTCAACGGCTTTAGTTGATATATCAAGTATTTCTGCTATTTCTTTGTGTTTTTTACCATCTATTCTATTAAGTAAAAATGCAACTCTTTGTGCTTCTGTTAAATTAGAAATAGCACTTTGTATTTTTTCTGAAAACTCATTGGTTTCAAAAACAAATTCTGGCGATTCGTAATTTATATTCTCCTTTTTTAAACTACTGTATTTAAGTTTTACTTTTTGATGATTTATTTCATTCAACACCATATTAGTAGCGACTCTATACAAGTATGATTTTGCTTTTTCAGGTGGAATTTTTTTGCAATTTTCCCAAAGTTTTATAAACGCTTCTTGTACTTTATCTTCTACAACATACTGTAAGCCAAACTTATAAGCCAAAAAGCTGTGAATATTTTTTGCGTGATTATAAAATATCTTCTTGTACGTATTTTCTTCGCAAACTGAATGTATGACTATGTTTTTCAAAAAATATTAATTTTTTATAGCTTTTAAATTTTATAAACCACAAAGAATCTGCTTGCAAAACAAATTCTTCGTGGTAATTAATTAACCTATAATTTAATTACAATCAATTATAAATGTAAAAGATTCAGCCCCTAATTCAAGATTAAATGCGGCAGTATCATAATTTAAATTACAGGTTTCTATATTCCAATCTCCTGCAATTTGAGATAATGCAGATGCGGTGTCAAAGTTTAAGCGAATAAAAGATCCTACTCCATTATCATTATCTGCAGCTAGCCATGTACCTTCTTGAGAACTATTGTCTGAAGTATTTTCTGCAGTAAATGTACCGTCCTCTCTAAAAGAAAAACTGTAATCAGAATAATCTACACTGCTGTGGTTTGTAATTTTCCACTCACACTGTGTTAAAAAGCCACTTGCATAGTCTCCAGGGCAAACATCATTTGCTTGTTCTGCAGCAACAAATATATTTACTTCAAAGACTTTATTATAAGTCTGATTTATGTAAATAGTTTCTGCTCTTACATATAGTTTTTGAGGGTTTGATATATTGGTGTAAGGGAATACAATATTGTTTACGTTGGCTTCAGCATCAGATTGAGTTTCAAAATAGGTTAAATCGTATTCTATGCCGTTACAATCTAAATCAATTTCTAAAGAAAATGGAGTTATGCCATCATTAGGATTTTCATCAGAATCAATAACATTAATATCTAATTGAAATACACCAAATACACAGGCAAATAAATTATCAATCAAATCATCACAATTATTTTCAGAACTCAAAACTTCAACTAGTTCTTGGTTGCTGGAAACAGTAATAGTTTCACCCTCTGAATTAACTAAACTTAATGGATAGTTTAATTCGATAAAAGAACCATCAAAATCAGGGCTGTCAATAGAACTTAAGAGATCGTTAAGTTCCTCATCGTTGTTTACAGATTCATTTCTTAATACTTGGTTATTTGAATCGTAAATAGAAAATGATAATGGGTATACAAAATTGGTGCATTTTATTGTTTCATCTCTAGAGACATCACTTAATTTACCAAAAATAACTGAATTAGAGGTAATACTTTGATCTGGTTCAGGATTTTCAGTAATTATAGTTTGTTCTTCTTGACAAGATGCAAATGCAATAAATAAAATAAATAGTGTTTTTTGTAATAAATTTTTCATAATAAATATATATTGTTTGTATCTATAACAAGCGAAGTATAAAAAGTCCTACCTAAAGTAATTTTTTTTTTTAACCCAACCAACCCTCTCTGTCTAAACTTCTGTATTGTATAGCTTCTGCTATGTGAGATGGTGTAATGTCTTCTGATGCATCTAGATCTGCAATGGTTCTAGATACTTTTAATATTCTATCGTAGGCTCTAGCTGAAAGATTTAATTTTTCCATGGCAGTTTTTAATAAAGACAAACTATCTGCAGATAGCTTACAAAATTCACGGATGTGTTTTACGTTCATTTGTGCATTATAGTGTACATTTTTAAACCCTTTAAAACGCTGTGTTTGCAACTCTCTTGCCGCAGTAACTCGTTTTCTAATAGCTACCGAAGATTCTCCTTTACGCTCGTCTGAGAGTTTCTCAAAAGGAACTGGGGTTACTTCTATATGAATATCTATTCTATCTAACAACGGGCCAGAAATTCTTCCCAAATAACGTTGCATTTCTTGGGGCGAACTTGCCAACGGGTTGTTTCCATCATTAAAAAAACCAGAAGGGCTAGGATTCATACTGGCCACCAACATAAAACTGCTAGGATAGGTAACCGTAAAACGCGCTCTAGAGATGGTTACCTCTCTGTCTTCTAGGGGTTGCCTCATTACTTCTAAAACTGTGCGCTTAAACTCTGGTAGTTCATCTAAAAACAATACTCCATTATGAGATAAAGAGATCTCTCCGGGTTGGGGGTATTGTCCGCCACCAACTAGAGCTACATCCGATATGGTGTGATGTGGGGCTCTAAACGGCCGTTCATATAACAAACCATGATCTTTTGTTTTACCAACTACAGAATGAATTTTGGTAGTTTCTAAGGCTTCTTCTAAAGACATGGGCGGTAAAATAGAAGGCAGTCTTTTTGC